>ERZ808240.259-NODE-259-length-72718-cov-6.023864_pt1 | contig 72718 bp, 77 predicted proteins | sample MGYA00521084_ERZ808240 | MGnify/ENA primary metagenome ERZ808240 (study PRJEB31516, sample SAMN03275571) | gut metagenome | biome: mammalia-associated habitat; material: feces | host: Papio cynocephalus | place: Kenya | collected 2012-08-06 ...
TGTTCAAATCAAGACAGCGAAAACGCAAAAACATCTCTATTGTCCTGTCTTCACATCTAAACTCCGCTTAATTAGCGGAGTTTTATTTTTTCATTTTATTGCTTCTCCACAAGCAATAAAATGAGCTGTCGCCGAGAATGTAATATTCGCTGGCAAATAAGAGAAAAAAGTATTTGTTAACAGACCAGAATTTTCAAGTGCGAAAGCAGCAATAATACTATGACGCAGTCCAAAAATTTAAAGTGATAAAGCAAATGCAGAAAGAGGTGTATTGATGGCTGAAGCTCTCGGAAAAAATATGGATCGCTATTGACCTATCCGTGATTTAAACAATACAAAATTTAATCACGGAGGTTTTATTATGAAACTCAGTAAAAGTTGTGCCCTGCTGGTTATTGACATTCAGCAGGAGGACTTCATAGAAATGAATGAAAGCAATATGAATGATCCGCGGTGGAGTGTTATCCGCAACAGCAAATGCGTGCTGGATGTATTCCGCGCAAAGAAGCTGCCGGTCATTCAAATCAAAGAATGTCACCGCCCCGACATGGTGGACTTCGGGCGCGAGTTGGACGGCTCCGAGGATATTCACTGCGTAGAAGACCGCCCGGAGAATGACTATGCCAAACTGACCTACCCAATCGAAGGAGAATATCTGATTTCCAAGCGCCGTTACAGCGCGTTCTTCGCAACCGATTTGGAAATTCTGCTCAAAGGGCTCGGCGTTGATACGCTTTATATGATCGGCGGATTGACCGATGTCTGCATCCACTACACGGCTGTGGACGCCCATCAGAATGACTATCATATTCATGTCGTCAAAGATGCCGTAGCAGGCTCTTCCAAAGAAGCGCATGAGGCTTCTCTGCGAGCAATCTACTATTTGCAGCATAACGCTCTTATCACCACGGCGGATGTGGAATCCGCATTGACGGACGGCGAAATGCCGGAGGATGAGACTTTTATGCGGGAAGCCATCCGCCTTTCAAAACTGGCCGTCGAACATGGCAATGAGCCGTTCGGCGCAGTGCTGGTAAAGGACGGCAAGATCGTATTCAGCAATGAAAATCAAATCTATACAAAGCATGATCCGACCTTCCACGGTGAGGCGGGACTAATCCGTGAGTTCTGTGCCGAAACCGGAATTACCGATCTGCGCGAATACGCCCTCTATTCCAACTGCGAGCCCTGCTTTATGTGCAGTGGTGCGATGGTGTGGGTAAAGCTGGGAAGATTGGTGTACGGCGCAAATAATATTGACCTTGAAAACATTCTTAGTCAAAGAGGCTGCAATTGCTCGGAGATGGTGTTCGCTAATTCATCGTGGCAACCGCAGATAACAGAAGGAGTTCTGCGTGAAGAATGTCTCCCAATTCTAAAAGAGTATTTTGGCAAGCACACAAAGGGTTGAGATGTCTTTCAGTTTGCCGCAGAGCACTGATTCAACATCAAAAATGCCCCGACATTAAATATTCCATTAAAATCAGGACTATTTCCCGAAAATCAGCAACACGCTTATTAAAATCAGGACAATAAAATTGCAAAACATCTCTATTGTCTTTTCTTCACAAACACAACAGGCACGGCTTAGACCGTGCCTGTTGTGTTTGGCTCAAGTGGTGGATGGATGCGGCGGCCATACTTTTGCCGCAGGCAAAAAAGTATGGCGCCGTGCGGATGAAACCGTTTGCGGTTGTGCAGGGGAGAGCCTCCGGACGGCGAGAGCGCAGAATATGTCGTATTGCGCGTGATGAGACAAACAAAACGGAGGAATATTCCGTTTCAGGAACGGTTGCCCCTTAAGCATAGCGGTAGATTTTTTCACGATTCGGTGATATAATAATGCCCGTACAATCGTGACGGCAAGAGGAAGACAAACAATGAATATATATGAAGTGTCGGACAGATACCAAGCGCTGCTGATAGAGCTTTTGAAGGTTTGGGAGCATTCCGTTCGGGCAACGCATTTATTCCTTTCGGATGCGGAAATACAAAATATTAAAGAGTATGTGCCGCAAGCTCTGATAAGCGTAGAACATCTGATTGTTGCCGCCTGCGAAAAGCCCATCGCATTTATGGGGACGCAGAACGGGCGCTTGGAGATGCTGTTTGTTGCGCCGGAAGGAAGAGGAAAAGGCATCGGAAAACAGCTGCTTCAATATGGCATCGAAAACTATGGAGTCCATGAAGTAACCGTCAATGAACAAAATCCGCGGGCTGTCGGATTTTATGAGCATATGGGATTCAAAATCTATATGCGAACGGATTCTGATGAACAAGGCAACCCGTATCCTCTTCTGTACATGAAACGAATGAGATAGGCCTCTGTTTATTAAACGGAACAACATATACATTACCGCATGGTTTTCATTCGAGAATCCGGCGGCTTCCCCCTTTTCGGAGGGGAGGAAAAGCGAAACGAAAACGCGGATTCATCGCCACCTCCCATGGAGTACGCCGCTAAGTTCGTCCGACAGATCGTCGAATGGGCAGCGGTGAAATCCGATAATTTGCCTATGAGGTCTCTCCGTCAGCTTTCTCCCCAGAGAGTTCGCTGTACAATATGGGTGGCAATCCCACAATTTCCGACGGAATGAAAATCCCCGACATATTGACAATTTCCCGTATTTAGAGTATACTGTCAGCGTATATACCGAGGCGGCGCTTAGAGTATGTGAACCGGGGGGATGTTTTCGGATGGGGATTCGGAATACGGACCGGGCGGTGTGCGTCTGCGCGCGGAGACCCGCGGATGCGAGCGGAAAAGGCGGGCGTTTTGCGGGAGCTCCGGACGTGTATTTTGCCGCGTTCTGCGGTGCTGATTTGTATTATTTAGGAAAAGGAGGCGGTTTGCATGGACATTCAGGATAAAATGCGTCTGGTGCAGGAGCTGGTGCCGGGCAAGCAGATCACCATCTGCCATGTGATCGCCAACCCCGATGCGGTGATTTATCGCAAGCTGGGGTTAGACCCGGCGGTGGATTACAGCCGGGCGGCCATCGGGATCGTCACCATGTCCCCCGCCGAAACCGCCATTATCGCCGGCGACATTGCCATCAAGACCGCCGGTGTGGAGCTGGGCTTTGTGGATCGGTTCAGCGGCACGCTGATCGTCACCGGCCGGGTGTCCGAGGTGGATGCGGCGCTGCGGGCGCTGACCGAGTATTGCCGGGATACCCTGGGCTTTACGGTGTGCGACATTACCCGCACATGAAAAAGATCATTCTCATGGGCCGGGTGTCCGCCGGAAAGACCACCCTCACCCAGGCGCTGCGGGGCGAAAGCATCCGCTATGCCAAGACCCAGTATGTCCACCATACCGACGTGGTCATCGACACTCCCGGCGAATATGCGGAGACGGCCCATCTGGGACGGGCGCTGGCGCTGTATACCTATGAGGCGGATGTGGTGGGGCTGCTGCTCAGCGCCACCGAGCCGTACAGCCTGTATCCCCCTTGCGTGACCTCCTGCTGTAACCGGCCGGTCATCGGCATCGTCACCCATATCCATGCCCCCGACGGCGATCCCGCCCGAGCCGAGCGCTGGCTGCGGCTGGCGGGCTGCTGGACGGTGTTCCGGGTGGACAGCACCACCGGCGAAGGGGTGGATGCCATTCTCCGGTATTTGTCCGGAGAATAACGTTAAACCCGGCATGGTGTCCCGCATACCGCCGGCCAGGAGCCCGACGGAACGCGGCGGGAAACGTGGCGGGAACCTGCGCATCTTCGTTTTGGCCGCCGTCACCCGGCGGCTTTCGTTGTTCCGCCATCGGTCGGATTCAAAAAGCCCCCGGTTTTCGTCCAGCGCGGAGAACTTGCGCCGAAATTGCTCGTAGTCCACCCGCTCGATAAGAACATAGTGCTTCCGGATGTTTTGGAGTGTCTCGATCACCTCCGGCGGTAGCACCACGTAGCCCTCGGTCAGATGGTTGCGGCCGTATTCTCGCAGAGTGCGCCGCAGCTCGCACGAGCAGGCAGCTTTGGTGCCCCGGTAGAAGGGCTACCCGGCGCCGTAGCCGGGGCAGATACCGTAGGCGTCGTGGGATGTCGGCATACTTGATTCTTCCTTTCAGTGTGCAGTTTGTGAATTCTCCGCTGTTTTCGCGGATCGTATCCGGGTCTGCCGCGGGGCTTGCCCTATTCGGAGCAGCGGTCACGCGTCGAAAAGTTCATTGGTGAACTAAGGTGAGTGTATACCACATATGAACTAAAACTGAGGAAAACTTTCCGTTGCGGTGCATAGATGCCGGGGTGATGCAATGAGAGAATGGAATGAGATTATTTGAGACCTCAGAGAAGGGCGTAAATTGACGCAGCAATCCGTAGCGGAAATGCTGCAAACGAGTCAATCGTATTATGCGCAGTATGAAAACGGGAAGAGGCAGCTGCCGCAGCGGCATTTGAAAACGCTGTGCCTGTTTTATGGCATCTCGGCAGATTATATTTTGGGGCTGCCGCAAGGTATGCCTTATCCGGAGCAGGAGCAATGAAAAAAGCACTCGGCACAGCCGGGTGCTTTTTTGCGTAATTCTTCCTGCGGGCGGCCGTATGCGTCCGCGGCATAGGACTGCCGCAGTGAAAGCTTCAGCGGAAAATTTCTGCGAAAGGCAGAAAAATCGAAAAAAGGGCTTGACTTATGCGGGATGGCTGTGGTATACTCGTTAATACCTCATAGGGGGTTTATTTTTTGTGCCCGTTTTTTCGGGTGCTTCCCCTGCCGCAAGGCCATGAGGGAGGTTCACAAATATCCGGCTTCAGGTAAGCCAATGGAGGTACCGTTATGAAAAATGGCAAGAGAGTCAAGATCACCCTCGCCTGCACCGAGTGCAAGCAGCGCAACTACAACACCACGAAGAACAAGCAGAACGATCCCGACCGTCTGGAGATGAGCAAGTATTGCCGCTTCTGCCGCAAGCACACCGCTCATCGGGAGACCAAGTAATTTCGGAGAATACACAGACAGGAGGAAAACAGTATGATTTTATGGGGATTTATTTTCCTGGTAGGCGGTTTTCTGACCAGCCTGATCCTGTTCCTCAGCAATCTGGATTTGTTCTCCCAAATGAAGAGCCTTGGGTTCGGCGGCTATGTGCAGGCCTTCTTTGACAAGGCGAACCTCACCACCGGTAAGGTGCTGTTCCTGATCGGTGTGGTGGCGTTCATCCTGGGTCTGGTGCTGTATCTGGTCGGCCGCGCCAAGTGCAAGGCGGAGAACAACCCCGTGATCCCCGCGAAGGTCAGCAAGTTCTTCCGGGACACCAAGGGCGAGTTCAAGAAGATTGTATGGCCCACCTTCCCGTCGGTGGTGAAGAATACCGGCGTGACGCTGGCGATGTGCGCCCTGACGGCGGTCATCATCGTGGTGGTGGACATGGGCCTGGGTCAGCTGGTCAATCTGCTCCTCAATCTGTAAAGGAGCGGTGGCACGATGGACGAACAGGCAAAGTGGTATGTGGTACACACCTTTTCCGGCTATGAGAACAAGGTAGCCACCAATCTGGAGAAGATCGTCGAGAATCGGCACCTGCAGGATTGGATCCATGAGGTGCGGATCCCCACCGAGACGGTGTCCGAGGTCAAGGACGGCGTGCGCAAGGATGTGGAGCGTAAGATTTTCCCCGGCTATGTGCTGGTGAAGATGGTCATGAGCGACGACAGCTGGTTTGTGGTGCGCAATGTGCGGGGCTGCACCGGTTTCGTGGGGCCCAACGGCAAGCCCGTGCCGCTGACCGAGCAGGAGCTGGCCAATCTCGGCGTGGAAAAGAAAGAAGTTGTGGTCGATTACACCGTGGGCGATACCGTGCATATCACGGACGGTCCGCTGGAGAATTTCTCCGGTGTGGTGGAGGAGATCGACCAGGAGAAGAACATGGTCAAGGTGACCATCTCCATGTTCGGCCGGGAGACCTCGGTGGAGCTGGAGCTGGATCAGGTGGAGCGGATGGATTGATCCGCCGCAACAGCAGAAAGTACGGGGGCGGCTGCTCCCTTACCCGTGCGCCGGACACTTTTCCGGCTGTGGGAGGAGCGTGAGACACGCGCTCCGACGGACCACGATTTTTGGAGGTGCGATAGAAAATGGCTCAGAAAATTACCGGTTACATCAAGCTGCAGATCCCGGCAGGCAAAGCGACTCCGGCTCCCCCGGTAGGTCCTGCGTTGGGTCAGCACGGCGTCAACATCATGTCCTTTACAAAGGAATTCAACGAGCGTACCAAGAATGAAGTGGGAATGATCATTCCCGTCGTCATCACCGTGTATGCCGACCGTTCCTTTACTTTCATCACCAAGACTCCCCCCGCTGCCGTGCTGCTGAAGAAGGCTGCCGGCATCGACAAGGCGTCCGGTGTCCCGAACAAGACCAAGGTGGCGCAGGTCACGAAAGAGCAGATCCGCAAGATTGCCGAGACCAAAATGCCCGATTTGAACGCGGCCAGCATCGAGAGTGCCATGAGCATGATCGCCGGCACGGCGCGCAGCATGGGCATCACGGTGACCGACTGATCTTCGACGGATAACCCCGTGGGAGGAACCCTGAAATTCCGATTTTACCACAATGGAGGAAACAACCAATGAAACATGGGAAGAAATATGTCGAGAGCGCTAAGCTCATCGACCGCAGTGTACAGTATGACGTGGCCGAGGCGCTGGATCTGACGGTTAAGACCGGCAAGGCCAAGTTTGACGAGACGGTGGAAGTGCACGTCCGCCTGGGCGTGGACGGTCGTCATGCCGACCAGCAGGTGCGGGGCGCCGTCGTGCTGCCCAACGGCACCGGTAAGACCGTCCGGGCGTTGGTTTTCGCTAAGGGCGATAAGGTGCAGGCGGCTCTGGATGCCGGCGCGGATTACGCCGGTGCGGAGGATCTGGTTGCCAAGATTCAGGGCGGCTGGATGGATTTCGACGTGGTGATTGCCAGCCCGGATATGATGGGCCTGGTGGGTCGTCTCGGTAAGGTGCTGGGCCCCCGCGGCCTGATGCCCAACCCCAAGGCTGGTACCGTCACCCCCGACGTGGCAAAGGCTGTGGCGGATGCCAAGGCCGGTAAGATTGAGTACCGTCTGGATAAGTCCAACATCATCCACTGCCCCATCGGCAAGGTGTCTTTTGGCGCCGAGAAGCTCCAGGAGAACTTTGATGCGTTGCTGGGTGCGATCGTGCGTGCCAAGCCCGCCGCCGCCAAGGGTCAGTATATCAAGTCCTGCACCGTGGCGTCCACCATGGGCCCCGGTGTGAAGATCAACCCCGCCAAACTGGGCGGCTGATCGGTTTTCGGCTATCGCGGCTCGTGCGGATCGCCCGCATCGGACGTTTTGGTCCGTCGTTTGGCGGTTCTCCGGGCTGTGTAGTATAAATGCGGTTGCTGTTCTTCCACAGACAGCAGGTGTGTGACCCATCCAGGTCATGCGTAAATCGCCCTTGCGGTGTGCCTGCCGAGGAGTGAAACAAAGCCCTGCCCGCGCTTCTGTGCGGCAAACGGTGCGTTTTTTCACCTCTCCTGTGGAATCACGGGAGAGGTTTTCTTTTGGGATGAATGGCGATCATCCTGTATTCGGAGGTGAAATCATTATGCCCAGCGAGAAAGTTCTGCAAGAAAAGCAAGCCTTCGTGGCGGATCTGACCAAAAAGATCCAGGGCGCCGTCTCCGGTGTGATCGTGGATTACAGCGGTATCACCGTGGCGGACGATACGGCGCTGCGCCGTAAGCTGCGTGAGGCTGGCGTTGAGTATTCCGTTGTCAAGAACACCCTGCTCAAGCGTGCCGTGGATGCGGCCGAGATGGCCGGGCTGGACGACGTGCTCAACGGCACCACCGCTCTGGCGCTCAGCGACGATTATGTGGCTGCCGCCAAGATCCTGTGCGAGTATGCCGAGGGTAAGGACAATTTCAAGGTCAAGGCCGGTTTCATGGATGGCTCTGTCATCGACGCCGCCAAGGTCATTGAGCTGTCCAAGCTGCCTTCCAAGGAAGGTCTGCTCTCCATGCTGCTCAGTGTGCTGAACGGACCCATCCGTGGTCTGGCTGTCGCTCTGAAGGCTGTTTCCGAGAAGGAGCCGGCCGCCGAGGAGGCAGCACCTGCCGAGGAGGCCGCTGCCCCTGTTGAAGAGGCTGCTCCCGCCGAAGCCCCCGCCGCCGAATAAGCGGCTGCCCGTTATCATTGGTCTGCATACAGACCCGGGCACAACAAAATCATCATGTATTGGAGGAAATGAATCATGTCTGAGAAAATCACTGCTATGATCGAGGAGATCAAGGCTCTGACCGTTCTGGAGCTGGCCGATCTGGTCAAGGCGATCGAGGAGGAGTTCGGTGTTTCCGCCGCTGCTCCCGTGGCTGTGGCTGCTGCCGCCGCTGCTCCCGCTGCCGAGGAAAAGACCGAGTTCGACGTGGTGCTGGTTGAGGCCGGCGCTGCCAAGATCGGTGTCATCAAGGTTGTTCGCGAGATCACCGGCCTGGGCCTGAAAGAGGCCAAGGAGCTGGTTGACGGCGCTCCCAAGGCGGTTAAGACCGGCGTGTCCAAGGACGACGCCGAGGCTGCTAAGGCGAAGCTGGAAGAGGCCGGCGCTAAGGTCGAGTTGAAGTAATTTTCAACTCGGTTGAAGTAATTTTCGACTCGGATGAAATAGCTTTCGACTTAGTTGAACTAAATTTCAATCCGGCGGAAGTGAATGTAGCTCGGTTGAAGCGAGTGCAACCCGGCTGCAAGTGAATGTGCCCCAGGTTGGATAGACTTTGGTCCAGTGGGACAAAGTCCATCTGGAATTGAAATGTATGGCAACTTGAGTTGCCATACATTTCGGATCGCGTCGGGGGTAGGTTTACCGCAAGCGAAGGGTTCTGCTTTTCAGGCGGAGCAAAGTTCGGCTTGTTTTTTGGCCGTGCCGTCGGTGTCGGAACTGTCTCGACGCCGCCGGTTGGCAAAACAGAAGAGGTCCGGGGAATCGCAGGAATGCGGTTCCCCGGACTTTTTTGTTGGCTTTGAAAACCACCGACTACGCCCGGTGGAGGTATCCCGTAAAAAGCGTTAGTTTCAAGCATCCGGCGAAGCACGCCGATAATGCCGGCCCAACAAATGCGTATACACTCGACATTACCGGCAGAGGCCCGTTTGCGGGCGGCGAAACATTTGGTGCAAGGGAAAGATAACGCGGCGCATCTTTGGATGTCGGTCGGTGAAAGCCCTTCTCGGGCTTATTCAAGCCACCGGCTTAGCGGTGGCTGACCACGCGAACTTTCGGCCGAGAGCTCCCGCCGACGGCGGTGATCGGCGGGGGACACCGAATGATCCGCACCGGCATCGTTTCAAATCAGCCGGAACTGTGTCCACTTGCCGGATTTCAGCCGCCAGACGAAAATCGCGCCGCGCAGCACCAGGTCCACGCTCATGCCGATGGCGACCCCAATGGCCCCCCAGCCCAGCCACAGGCCGAACAGCGCCGAGAAAAAGAGCCGTGCGACGATGGTCAGCGTGATAGACACAATCATGGTGAATTTCACGTCCCCTGCGGCACGCAACCCATTGCCAAGGGAGCCGGCAAACGGATAAGCCAGGGCGCTGAAGACGTTATTGATCAGAACCAACCAGATGACCAGTGCTTTCGCCTCCGATGAAATGGCGGAATATCGAACGATCAGCGGCGTGACGGCGAAGATCAGGGCGTTCCATAGGATGGACAGCACCAGCGTGATTTTGTTGAGCTTTTTGAAATAGAAGTCGGCGGCATCCACATCCCCTGCGCCCATGCACTGCCCGATGACCGTTGTATAAACCGGCGCCATGGCAAGACCCATGATCGCTGCCAGAGACCAGATGCTCTGCGCCACTCCGTTGGCGGCGATTTGGTAGGTCCCGAACAACGCCACCATGCTGGAAAGTGCCACCTTCACCAGCTGATGCACGCCGTTCTCCACCCCGTTCGGCAGGGCGATACCCATAACTTTTTTCAGCAAATTGCCGTCCCACGCCCATATATCCGCCATACGGTAGCGCACCGGGTTTCGTTTTTTGAAGCAATAAATCGTGACCAGCACAGCGGAAAGCACACGGGAGAAGAGCGACGGCCAGGCCACGCCCGCCGCCCCCATGTTCAGTACGAACACGCCCATGCAGTTCCCCACCACATTGATACCGTTGGCAATAAGGGAAATATTCATGGTCGCATTGGTTTTTCCGATGCTGCGGCACAGTGCTGCCCCGGCGTCATAGACGGCCAGGAACGGCAGCGACAGTGTGGTGATCCACAGATAGGATTCGCAGGCTGCCATCACGTCTGCTGCAATCTTCCCGAACAGGAGCCGCAAAAGCCGGGTGTGGAACACCAGAATCAGCGCCGCCATGATCACAGAGATAACTGCGGAGAGCATCAGCAGCTGCCCGGCCGAACGGGAGGCTGCTGTTTCATTTTTGTTGCCGATATACTGACTGATGATGACCGCTCCGCCGGAGGACAGGGCTGTGAACAGAAAAATCAGCACCGTATTGAAGGATGTGACCAGCGACACGCCGGACACATCCGCCTCGCTGGAAAAACTGACCACAAAGGTATCGGCAATGCCGACAAACATCAATAAGAACTGCTCGATAAACAGCGGGAAGATCAAATTCCGCAGGTCTTTATCCGAAAACATATTACACCCCATTCCTCTTTGCTTTGTCTACGGCTGCGCCTGTGTGTGACACGGCCGCGAGCGCTGCGCAACGCCCGTTTATGGTTCGGTTTCCTCATACTGTTTCTTATACTCCGTACCCCAGATGACCATGGAATCCAGGATGGGTCGGAGACTGTGTCCTAACGCGGTGAGCGAGTATTCGACCCGCGGCGGAACCTCCGCATACACTTTCCGATTAACCAGCCCGCTTTCTTCCATGGCCCGCAGCTGAGCGGTCAGCACCTTCTGGGACACGTTGCCTACGGATCTCTTCAGTTCGCCGAAGCGTTTTGTTCCCGTCAGCAGATCCCGGAGGATCAGCACCTTCCACTTGTCACCGATCAGCGTCAGGGTCGTCTCTACCGGGCAGGCCGGCAGCGGAGTTTTTGTTTTTGTTTCCATCGTGGCGATCCCTCCGAAATTTTTCCGTGGCTTTGAAGTGCCGGAGGATCCGGCAGCGGCGCTATTGTTTCCCGGCGGCAACTTGTCGATTAGTTTCCCCTGGGTAACTACGGCACAATATAGTGCCTACTTCGCAAAACGGATGTACGGTGCTATTATAATGCCAACGAAAGGAAAAAGCAACCTTTCGGAGACAAGAACTATTTTGGAGGTACGTATGATGAACAAAGTTGTCGAATTCCTGCAAGCCAACCCGGTGCAGTATCTGGCCACCGTTGGCCGTGACGGCAAGGCCAAGTGCCGTCCCTTCATGTTCGCCGGTGAGCTGGACGGGAAGCTGTGGTTCTGCACCAACAGCACCAAGGACGTGTATAAGGATATGCAGGAAAACCCGGAGATCGAGCTGTCTGTCTCCGGCCCGGACTATGCATGGATCCGGCTCCACGGCAAGGCGGTGTTTGAGAACGACATGGCCGCCAAAGAAATGTGCATCCGGAATCCCATCGTGCAGGGACAGTACGGCGAGGCCACCAACCCCATCTTTGAGGTGTTCTACCTGGACGATGCTCACGGCGTCATCGCCGACTTCTCCGGCGATCCGCCCTACCAGTTTTGATCGACACGCCTGATCGCACATCTTCGGGGCAAGGCGGTATCCCTGCCTTGCCCTTTAACATTCTGAAAGGGCCGGTCGTCGGCGGATTTACCAAGCTGACCAACCAGCGGCTGACGCCGATTCTGAAAGGGGATTACTGAAATGGACTTTATGGATATTTCCAGGCGTCGTGTGACCACCCGGCAGTTTGCTCCCGTTCCCGTGGAACAGGAAAAGCTGGACAAAATTCTGGAAGCCGGACGGTGGGCGCCTACGGCGGTCAACGCCCAGCCCCAGCGGATACTCGTATTGAACACCCGCGAGAGTTTGGAAAAGGTGCGGGCGTTCTGCACCTTCAACTATGATCCCCGGTATGCCGCATTAGACAGCACCTGCGACGATAAGGAACACGAACAGTGCGTGTATTATTACGGTGCGCCGCTGGTGCTGCTGGTTTGCTATGACCGGGATGCTTGCTGGAAGCACCCGGAAAGCGGAGAGCCCAGCGGCTCCACGGATGCGACCATCGTTTCCACCCACATGATGCTGGAGGCTGCCAGCATCGGTCTCGGCACGGTATGGATCAGCTATTTTGATAAGCAGAAAGCCCGTGATCTGCTGCATCTGCCGGAAAGCTGGGAGATCAACAACATGATCTACATCGGTTACCCGGCAGAAAATTTTGCGCCCAACCCGAAAATGAGCGGAAAACGGTACCCGCTGTCCCATTCCGTGTGGTATAATTCCCCGGGAGGTGCGCAACATGACGAAGTATGACTATCTGAAACGGCTGGTGGAGCATATGCATTCCGCCACGGTTGCCACCATCGGCGCAGACGGACACCCCCAGACCCGCGTGATCGACATGATGCTGTGGGACGAACAGGGCGTATATTTTCTCACCGCCAGAGGTAAGGCGTTCTATGCGCAGCTCATGGAGCAGGGCTATATCGCTCTGTCCGCTGTCAGAGACAAACGTTCAATCTCCTTGCGCGGCAAAATCCGAAACATCGGCAGCGAAAAGCTGGACGAGATATTCGCGAAAAACACGTATATGCAGTCTATCTACCCCGGGGATACCCGCAGCGCGCTGGAGGTGTTCTGCCTGTACGAGGCGGAGGGGGAATACTTCGACATCTGCGATCCGGCGCACATCGTCCGGGACGGTTTCTCCATCGGCAAGGAGGGGCAGGAAACGCCGGGCTACTACGTGGGCGATGGCTGTATCGGCTGCCAGCGATGCTACGCCGTTTGTCCGCAGAAGTGCATCGACATCACCAGAAAGCCGGTAGTCATTGACCGGCACCATTGTCTCCATTGCGGACGGTGCGCGGAGACCTGCCCCAGGCGGGTCATTGAAAAGAGGACTTGACCATGAACCAAAGTGAAAAACGGCTGTTTTTGATTCGCTCACTTTTGATGGAGCAACCGGAGTGCCGGGACATCGCCATACCGGCGGATGCACAGAGTCAACGCCGGCTCCTGCGGGGACTGATGAACGTGCGCAGGCCGTCGGACATCGGAGCGGATTTTCTGCGCGTGCAGGACGCCTATCTGCAAGAGGAAACCGCCGCAAAAGGCATTACCGATGTGGCGGATCTGACGCCCATCCGGCCGGGGCTGTATCTCTGGCAGGGGGACATTACCACGTTCAAATGCGACGCCATCGTCAACGCCGCCAACAGCGGCATGACCGGCTGCTATATCCCGAATCATCGCTGCATCGACAACGCCATCCACACCTTTGCCGGGGTGGAGCTGCGGCTGGCCTGCGAAGAATTGATGGAACGGCAAGGGTATCCGGAACCTGCCGGACAGGCAAAAATCACCCCGGCGTTCAATCTGCCCTGCCGGTATGTATTGCACACCGTCGGCCCCCTTGTCCGGGGGCCGGTGACGCCGCATGAGCGGAAATTGCTTTCCTCCTGCTATCGCTCCTGTCTGGAGCTGGCGGCGGAGAACGGTCTGGAAAGCGTGGCATTCTGCTGCATTTCCACCGGGGAATTCCATTTTCCCAATGAATTGGCGGCGGAAATTGCCGTGGCGACAGTCAAAGATTTTCTGAAAAAGCCAACCCATGTCAAGAAGGTGATCTTCAATGTTTTCAAGGATCTGGACAAAGCCGTCTACGCCCGGCTGCTCGGGGCAAACGGAACGGCTGAAAACGGCTCTGCGGGAGTGTGACGCCGTGGTGATCGGCGCCGGTTCCGGGCTGTCTACGGCTGCGGGATTCACCTACACCGGCGAACGGTTTGAACGGTATTTCTCCGATTTTGCGGAGAAATACGGCTTTTCCGATATGTATTCCGGCGGATTTTATCCGTTCGTCACAGCGGAGGAGCGTTGGGCGTATTGGAGCCGGTATATTTATATCAACCGCTATGTGGATACCCCCAAGCCGGTCTATGAGAGCCTTTTGGGGCTGGTGGCCGATAAGGACTATTTCGTGATCACAACGAATGTGGATCATTGCTTCCAGAAAGCGGGCTTTGATAAAAAGCGGCTGTTCTACACCCAGGGGGATTACGGACTGTTCCAATGCAGCGAGCCGTGCTGTCCGGAAACCGTTGAGAATGAGGGCGCGATCCGCGAAATGGTCACGCAGCAAAAAGATATGCGGGTGCCGACCGGGCTGCTGCCCGTCTGTCCCCGCTGCGGCAAGCCCATGACGATGAATCTGCGTGTGGACGATACGTTCGTGGAGGACGAGGGCTGGCACCGGGCGGCAGAACGGTATGGGAATTTTCTCCGCACCCGGGAAGGACAGCACGTTCTTTTTCTCGAACTGGGAGTCGGCTATAACACCCCCGGCATCATCAAATACCCGTTCTGGCAAATGACGGCGCAGAACCCTAACGCCGTGTATGCCTGCATCAATTCGGAGCAGGCAGCTTGCCCGCCGGAGATTGAGCGGCAGTCCATCGGTCTCTATGCGGATATCGGCGCTGTTTTAGCGGAACTTGTCCACTGAGAACGCCCCCGGAGATTTTTCGTCTCCGGGGGCGCTGCATCGTTGTGTGAAGTTCGGTCAGGGCCGATCCAATTCAAAATGTGCCGCGAACCTTTTGAAAAGCGGCTTGAACGTAAAGCTGCGATCCAGCAGCCCGGAGAAGCAGCCGATGATTGTTCCGTTCAGGACGGCCATGATCAGCGTGCCCCAGGATAAGCCCACGAACCGCCCGAAAAAGCACAGCGTCATGACCGTGCTCGCCAGCAGCAATGTGAGGTCAACGCCGGTCTTGAACCGGGATATCCGGATACCGTACTTGAGCGAGACGGCCTTCACGAAAAAATCGTAGACCTGCGGATACAGGTAGGTCTTGAAGAACAGCGCCACCGAAAAGGAGGTGAGAAGAACGCCGACGACAAACAGGACAATGCGCAGCCACAGCGCCATGCTGCCCGGTGGGGTGATGGAGGGGTTCAGCCAGGGGAGCCGCCGCCACAGGTCCAGAACCGCTCCGTAGATCAGGCAGGTGACAAAGGACATCAGATACACGGGACGGAATTTTCTGAGCACAAGACACAGTATAAGGAACACCCCCGCTTGCAGGATGTATTCCGCCTGCCCGAATGTGATCACGCCCAGCTTCAGGCTGAGCAGATAGGCGGGGGCCACGATCATGGAAATGCCGAAATCGGCGGCTGTCAGTATGGACACGGCGAGCGCCAGCAGAATAATGGCCAGACCGTATGCCAGCTCCGACGGTATGCAGAGCTTTGTGGCCGTGATGACTTTGCTGTGTGTCTGCTTTTCTGACTCCTTGTGTGTGTATGTCATATGCATTCCCCCCGAATATGAAGAAACGCCATGCACCCAGCCGGTGCATGGCGAAAAATGAGCGATCAGGCTCCGAAAAATCCATACCGATTTTACAGCTTTATTATACGGTGGGGGATGCCGCCTGTCAATGGGGGAAATGACGATTCTGCGGTCTGCCCCGGGCGGTTCCCTCGTGCAAATGGGGAAACCATATACGGTATGCTATTTGGCGGAGTGGCCGGTTACGATCGGATAATCGGTATTGTCGGGGCGGTTTCTGCGAGGGCATTCCGCTGTCCTACTCGGAATCCGCCAGGAAACAGATGCTTAAAAAGCAGCAATTGCCGTCAGACCGAATTTCTAACGCAAAGCCGCGTTGCGCGTGATGCGCCAGTTTGATTTGTTTTCGCGGATACACCGCCGTCAGGCTGTGTCTGTGCGCCCGGAGCCGTGCGCAAAAATGGCTTCGGATCATCGAAGCGGCGGGATGCTGTTGTCAACTGTTCATATCACGAAAGGTAGGGGGCAAATAATAAGTAGTATATACCCTCCTACTCGATAATGAAAACATTAGAAGTCAAGCCAAAATGTATTATCCTGTAATATCCTTTATCCAGAGGAATATCAAAGTTGCTTTTAATGGTTATACTTTCGTTTGTTGACTCTCCTTTCGACAATGTAAATGTATAATCCTCGTAAGTATAGACTCTATCTTTTTTGAACGGATAGTTTTCCCAATTATTTTTCCCATACTTTTGTAACACGAAATCCTCTTTGCTTTTAGAAAAAACCGTATCGGAGTGATTGATTATCTGATATCGTATAAACGTATCTTTCGTTGTGTATTTTGTCTTTTCGGTGACGATATAGACCGCATTGGAAGTATCCGATGTATTCAAATCCGATTCTGGCGGTGTAGAATAATCGTTTTTACACGCAGAAAGAGTGAAAATAATCAGCGATAGCAAAATCATAATTATAGAAGTCCTTTTAGGGTGGATTTTCACGAGTTCACCTCCTTAGTGTACAAAAACCGAATAGACTCTGTTTTGGAATAAAGACGTATGCGTTGACGGCGATTTCAATGTCACCTGACCGTTAAATAAAGCGGTAGCTTCGCACAAGTCCGTATATTACACAAAAAGCAGTTAGTTTATCGTTGCTTTTGTGTTTAATATTATTATACTGAATTAGCTGTATTTGTCAAGAAAATTTTGGTAAATACAGGGAAATACATAGATCGCTCTACATAAATCGTATTAGTCGCTCAATGCTCTTTCGGCTTTTCATCGGACGGTACGGGGCTTGTCTAAAACGCCATACTGGTTGCTGTATCGGCTGTGTAAGCATTTTCGTGAGCGCTTTGAAAAACGGGTGTGTCCACATGGCAAATCCGATCGTCTATTGATCTCAGTTGCCATACGTGTTTTCTATTGAAAAATCGAATGCCGTGTGCTATACTGAAACCGAACGGGCGGTTACGGCCCTGGGGATGCAAAAGCGCCGAGGGGCGCTTGCCGCAGCGGTCGTCTCGCCGATCTGCCCGGCGTCTGCATGGGATATAGGCGCTTAAAAAGCAGCAGCTGCCGCAAGGCGGCTTTTTAAGCGGTCATCAGTTAGCGTTCACTAACCGATGGGGCCGGTGGGGTTCGGGCGCAGAAAGGCAAGGCGATCTGTCGGAACCGCGCCGGATGGACGGTCTGCGGCGCGTGGATCGGCCACCTGTATGAGAGTTGGAGAGAAAGGGAGAGATGCAGAATGAAATACATGGGGATGCCCCTGGGTATGTGGGCGCTGTTTGCCGGATCGTTCCGAAAGCAGCTGACGGCGGTGTTCGGATACGATGTGGCCACGGCGAAAGCCATCGCCAAAAAAGCAAAGCCGCAATACAGGAAAATCATCCGGGAGCTGCCGGAGTTTGAAAAGGACGACCGGTTTAAGATGAATATTGTCAACAGCGCCATGCTGGGGGCGTTTATCCTTTCCATGCCGGAGCGTCCGGACGTGGAACGGCTGACCGTCTACTATGCCGATGCCATGATGACAAAGCCGATGAAGTGGTTCTGCCGCAAGGGCGGAAAGGGCAAATTCACCGATAAGGATATCGCCGGTATGAAAGCAACCGCCGCCCTGAAGGCAGCCGACCGCAACCCGTATTCGTGGAATATGGAGTTTTACGAATATCCCGACGGCAGCGGGTATGAAGGGCGTTTCACCCGGTGCGGCATCTGTGTGTTGATGGAGCGGCTGGGGCTGTACGATCTTACCCCGGCTCTGTGTCATCTGGACTACACCATGAGCGAGGCGGGCGGCGCGACGGAGTTTGTGCGGGAATACACGCTCGCCTCCGGCGGCCCCTATTGCGACTGCGGATACAGGAGGAAACGCCTGTGACAGACTTTAACGACATCGGCATCGCATCCACGCCGGATGTGCCGCGCATCAAAAAACTGCTGTCCATCGGACTGTGCGCATCCCTGCTCCATTTTGTGGGCGATATGATCCTCGGATGGGGCACGGAGGACGAGACGCTGACCGGAATCGAACGGATGCTTTCGGCCTATACGGGAACCTCCGACGGCGGCATTTTCGCCGCGGCGCTGCTGGGGCTGTTCGGCATGACGTTGGAGGGGCTTGCCTATTTCGGCATCTATCGGATGATCGTACCGTACGCACCCCGGTATGCCCACCGCTACCGCACGGGCATTTTCGGGTATCTGATGTTTGGCGCCTGCGGGTTTCATGTGCCGACCTGCGCCCTTGTGTTTCTGACAAAACACGGCTGCGGGGCTGCGACGGTGCTGCGGTATGCCGGGTATTTTCTTCTGCCGGCGTTTATGCTGTTCTGGATATTCTTTCTGGTGCTTGCGGTTGCGCAGATCCGGGCCTTCGCTAAGGGGTACACCCCCTGCCCGCGGTGGGGCTGGGTGTTTTCGCTGCCGGTGGGTATGCTGATTGCCATGCTGCCGGGTGTGTGCGGCAATTTGCCGGTTGCCAACGCGCTTTCCTGTGCATGGATCGCTTTCGGTAACCTGTGGATGTTCGGCGGGCTGCTGGTTTTGCTGTGCCGCGTTCGGCGGGATTGAGAGACCGACTGTCCCCGTGCATATGTGCAGGCTGAGATGGCGGCGCGGCGGCGTGGAAACCGACGCTTTTGGCAGGACGGACACGCTGTCCGGTATGGGAAATCCCCTGTAAAGTGTCCCGCGCTATGTACGTTCATGCAGACAGGCGGAGCGGGTGGCGCGTCGACGGAAAACCCGGATTTTTTGCGATGCGGGTCGTTCCGGTGCGCTTTCCGGCGGCGGTGAGGGGCGGGGGATGCCTGCCGCGCGTCCCGGCGACAGGGCGTGGCGCTCCCGTGCGGTATGTCCGGCCGGGGCCGCCGGTCACAGGCCTCTTGTCGGTGTGGGGTTCTTTACGGATGACCGCTCCCGGAGCGGCCGAGAAGCAGCCGATGCCCCGCCGAAGAAGACGCGGCACCCCGTGCAGCGAGCGCTATCGGTTTTCATAGATACGGATCGCGCCCACGGTGGCGGCGCGGGCACAGACATCCTCCGCAAGGCAGCGAGCGCTTTTCTGATAATACCGTTCCAGCAGATACCGCTCCGGTCGGGCCAGCTCCGGCTTGCCGCCGAATATGTATTCCTCAGCGGGGATGGCAGCAACGGCGCGTACTTCGTCATGCAGCACGACTCCCAGCAGGAAGCTGTACACCTCCTGTCCGGAGCAGCCGCACAGGGTGTCCAGCACCCGGCTCCGGAACAGCGCCCGGTTGATGCCGGCGCTGTCGCAGCACTCGAATCCCCGACACAGGTAGGCGGGATCGACCGTGTCGCCGTAGGAAAAGCTGCGGCCCAGGATCGTGCCCTCGTGCAGGGCATGGAGCAGCTCTCCCGTCATATAGGTGCAAAAATCCGCGATGCATCCGTCCGGATCGGTGAGGATGCATTTGGTGTGGGTGCCGGGCAGCAGATAGACCGCGTCGGGACGGATTGTCGTTTCCAGACCGTACAGCTCGGTCTCCTCTCCCCGCATCACGTCGGCGGCGGTTTTCACCCCCGGAATGAAATGGAGGGGGAAGGGGGCGATGTCCGGCAGCGTCGCTGCCCGGATACCGGCATGCAGCGCGGCGATACCGGCCGGGACGGGCAGATGCGGCATGGGGTACAGCCCCTGTTCGCTGCCGATCATGCCGGAGGCCAGCACCGTGTCTCCCGTGCGGACGAACTGTGCCAGCGCTCTGCGGACAAACCCGGTCAGCCCCGCGGGGTTTCCGGCGCCGACGGGAGCGGTGGCCGCCAGCCGCACACCGGTGCTGTCCTGCCGATACAGGCGGGTGTTGGTGGTGCCGCCGTCAATGTGCCAGTACATGGGATCCTCCTTTCGCCCGTGCCGCATAGTGGGCCGCCAGCGTTCGGATCCCGTCAAAATCCCGGGCTGCCACGCGGGCGCGGTTGACGAGATTCGAGCCGATCCCCACGCTGCCTGCCCCGGCGGCGAAATACTCCGCCATATTGTCCGGGGTGATGCCGCCCACAGCCATGATATTCAGCTGCGGCAGCGGCCCGCGCAGCGCCGCCAGGTAGCCGCTGCCCAGGCTGGCCGCCGGGAAGAGCTTGATGATGTCGCCGCCGGCAGCGTCGGCGGCCTGCACCTCGGTGGGGGTGAGCGCGCCGGGCACAGACACCAGCCCCAGTGCCCGGGTGCGGTCGATCACCGCCGGGTCGGTATTGGGAGACAGTACGAACCCGGCGCCCGCCGATGCGGCCAGCTCCGCCTGCTGCACCGTCAGCACCGTGCCGGCGCCTACCAGCAGCCGTCCCGCAAAGCGGTCGACCGCCAGGGCGATGTCTCCGGCGGTGTCGCGGTCAGAGCGGCTTTTGTCGGCGCGGAAGGTGATCTCCACCAGCCGGATGCCGCCGGCATACAGCGCCTCCAAGGTGTCGGGCAGAGCCGCCTCCGGGATGCCCCGCACAATGGCGACCAGTCGATGCTGCCGGATGGCATGAAGAACCGTTTGACGCATACAGAACTCCTCCGTTTATGCAATGATAGCCGTTTGTATCCCGACGGCTTTGCCCCAGTGTAGCATATGGGAATCGCAAAAACCATTGCATATTCGACGTGAATCCTTGCGGTTTTTGCAAAGCTGCGGGCGGCGGGAGGGGGTAGATAAAGCGATTCGGCTGCGATTGCTTTGTCGGATTTAAGCGCGCGTATAGCGGCTTTGTTGCTTTCCGTTCAGCATACGTCAGTATTCTCCGGTCGGGCAACCCGCCGCTACAACCCGCGGCTTGCCGAAAACCTTCGACCGGATTTTTGTATGATCAGTCGAAGTACACGCAATACTGGCGTATGGCGTGTGATGAGACAAACAAAAGGGGAAAACATTTTGTTTCAGGCGCGGTTGTACCGGATCGTTTTGTCTATGGACGGGCATTGTCGGAAAAGGCCGTTGCTGCGCTCCGGTATGCCGTATGTTCCGGGGCATATTGCGGTGGAAACAGTATATTTTCCTTGCATTATGGAATTAAGTGTGCTACACTGGAAACTACCGCATGGTCGGTGTTTCTGCTCAGCGGCAGAGACGTCATGCCGCCCGGGCGGAATTTATGCCTGAAAAGAGGAAAAATGATGAAAAAGACCCTGACCGTTCTCTCCGTTGTGCTGGCGCTGATCCTGATGATCGGCCTTGCCGGCTGCGGCGCAAGTGAGAAAAAGCAGGAAGCCATCGACAAGCATACGCAGGTCGCTGTGGCGTTCAATGAGGTCGCTACCCTCATCAACGAGAACAAGGAAGTGATCGACAGCGACATGATCGACACCTATCAGCAGATGAGCGATCTGCTCAACCAGTATACCGAGATCCTGCAGGGGGATACGGAGCTGGAGGACGCGAAGTATGACGAGATGATCGCCTGGTTCGATGAGGTCTCCGACTGGATCACCGAAACAAAGGACTATATTGATACCGAGCTGAACGCCGGCTGATAGACACCGACCGGTAATTGACGGCAAAAAGCAGCGCCCTGCGTTGGGATCCGCGGACGGATCGCAGCGTCGGGCGTTGCTTTTTTGCTTTAAGGGGTCGGTGCATAGCGAGCTGTGTGCCCGGCGGCATCCGGCGGGTGATGAACGGGCTGTGTGTCCGGGTTGCTGCGGCGGTGTTTTTCACACCGGCTCGATCGGGATTTTCCCGCTCCGGGGCCGCGGAATGCCGCGCCCTTTTGGCACGCCGGGTTATTCCTCCATCTGCTTGCCAAGGAAAGCGGCGGCTACCTGCGCCAGCCGCACGTCTCCCTCGGAGGGGATGGAGCCGCTTTCCGGCTGCAGCAGGCACACGATGCCGGTCACATCGCCGGAGGCCATGATGGGGGCCGCCACGGAAGCATAGCGGCCGATGGCCTCCACGGGCTGCAGACGGTTGGCGGCCCCGGCATGGGTCACGTACACCTGTCGGCTGTCCATGACCTCCTCCAGCTGCGCCGACACCCGCCGGTCATAGAAATCCTTGCGGCTGTTGCCGGCGGCGGCGATGACGTGATCCCGGTCGCAGATGAGCACGGTCATATTGCAGGCGCGGGACAGCACGTCGGCGTACTGCACCGCGAAGGGGGACAGCTCGCCGACGGGGGAATACTTCTTAAAGACCACCTCACCGTCTTTTTCGGTGAAGATCTCCAGCGGGTCGCCCTCACGGATACGCATGGTACGGCGGATCTCCTTGGGAATGACGACGCGGCCCAGATCGTCAATGCGGCGGACAATTCCGGTTGCTTTCATGGTACTGATTCTCCTTTGCTTCAAGTCACGCTGCTATTGTTTGTCAGCGATGGAGAATTATACCGGTCATTCGCCGTTTTGAAGGATTCGCCGCTGGAAAAATTCGGAACCGCAGTAAAAATGCCCCGTTTTGTCAAGAAGCCTTTGGAGCGGCATGACCGGATAAAACGGCGGCATCCAAATCGACTCTTTTTCCCGGGGTATGCTGCAAGCCAATGTGCGTAAAATGGGTGGCCATGGCATCAATGTTTAGATATCGTTCTATTCGGCTATGAATATTCCGCCACAATATCCGGTGTGGTACGGAACAGGAACCATGCAAAGCAATATGCGAGTATGCTGTTTTTGTCTATGGACAAAGCGATGTGCTTGAAAAGTGCTCTGCTTTTTGCTACAATAAAATTGTACAGTTTCTCTTATCCATATAAAGTGTTATTGCAAACGACATTTTATTGAGAACGGATCTCTCGTCCGTCTCTCCGTGGAGCATACGGTGCTGCAAAATAAAAGACAGTATGCAAAGTCTGTACAAGGGTACGGTATGAGAAAAAGAATAGCGGGACTCAAGAACTTTCACTGGCGGCTGTGGTTCTCTCTTTGCGCACTTGCGCTCATTCCGGCGGTCTACCAAACGGCCAAAACATTTTTGATCTCCGTCGGCGGGCAGGACGGCGTATTCGACATCATCGGGCAAATGGAATGGTTTGATTTGATAAATGAAACCCTGCAAGCATTTCTCATCGTACCGCTCTACTCGGTGTTGAACCGTATTTTTAAAAATCACCGTGACGAATTCGCGGGAGCAACTTTCAAAACAGGGTTATGCGTTCTCCTGCTGTATACGCTTTTCTCGGTCGGCGTCCTTATTTACGGCTCGGTGCTGGTCGGCGCAATGAGTCCGGGTGAGATAGACATAGCGGTCACCTCTACATATCTCCGTCTTGAAACGGTCGCATTTATGACGGGAATCATCGTCAGCTTTGCCAATGTGGTCTTCGTCGTGATCGGCAAGGACAAAAATGTGTATATTTTTCTTGCCGTTCGCACAGCGCTGTCGCTTATCGCCGACCTTTTGCTGATACCAGACTTCGGTGTTTACGGTGTGGTGATATCAAATAGTATATCAAACACTCTGCTTTCCGTCGTGTGCACCCTGCTGCTGTATAAGCAGGGCTATATCCGGTTTTGCCGTTTCAAAAGACCCGACGGAGCGATGCTCCGTGATTGGTGCAAGACCGGAGTATTCTCCGGGTTTCAGCAGTTTATCGACAACCTTATCTATGCCGTTATGGTTTGCAAAATGGTGAATATGATTGCAGAGCAGGGCAACTATTGGATCGCAAATAATTTTATCTGGGGGTGGCTGCTCATTCCGATCACGGCCCTTGCTGAAGTGATCCGCTCAGACTGCAAGGACGGTTACAAAGAGCTGCATAAATTCAACTACTACTTCATTGCTGCCGCAAGCACGGTGCTCTGGGCGGTGACCATTCCTGCGTGGATCCCGTTCTTCCGCTATGCGCAGGGGCTTGAGAATGCGGGTGAGATTTTCAGCATCGTTATAAAGCTCGTTCCGTTTTACATTGCGTATGCCGGTTGCGCCATTATTGATAATATCTTTGTGGGACTTGGGAAAACGGGTTATACCGCAGTCAATTCTCTGATTATAACCCTCGGCTATTACGGCGTTTTCCATATCCTGTACCGTGCCCATGTCATCACATTTACGATGAACACGATCATTCAGATGTTCGGCTTTGGCATGGTCGTACATTATGCCGTTTCGCTGCTTGAGGAAAAGGTGTTTTTCAGAAGGGCGCTTAGAGAGATCAAAACCAAATAAAGCGAAAACTCCTGGCACCTCTTACGAAGTATGCGGTACGAGGAGTTTTTTGACATTTCATTTTCCGAGCCGTGAAGTGAGTTTCCCCACGGCTGTTTGGAACCTTTCGAGCGGTGTCCGTGTTTATCGGCGGCCGGTCGTCTCACGGATACGCAAGGTGCGTTGGGTCTCCTTGGAACTGACGACGCGGCCCCGGATTGTCAATGCGGCGGACAAATCCGGTTGCTTTCATGGGACGGACTTTCCTTTGCTTAAAGTCGGTCAATATAACTGCTGAGTATTTCCAGATCATACCGATTGGCGGCATTCCATTCTTCGTACGTAAAGTCTGTTTTGTCGTCCGGCAGTTCATCGAATACGCCGCGCTTGCCGGCGGCCAGATCGACTCTTTCTTCCGGGGTATATTGCAGGCCGATGTGCGTAAAATAGGTGGCATACCCGTTTTCACCGTTTTTTATCTGCGCATTGATATAGGGAACACTTAAAACACCGTATTTACTCAGAGCCTCCAGTTTATCTTCAACCGGCTGCGGAGAAGCCATGATTGCCGGTATGGCTGTTTTGGATTCCTGAATGAGTTTTTTGATGCCGGCATATTCGGGGTGGATCGAGGAAGATTCATCAAAGTATTCCGAGTTCAGAAGAATGTCCATACGGTCAATGGCCAACAGGGTATAAAGGCCCTCAATGTAGAATGCAACCCTGTATCCCTCCCGAATGTTGCCGCTTTCCAGTTTTTCCATAAGTAAGGGAATGCCCCCGATTCCAATACCGGCCAACTCTTTTGATTCATGTATGAGCACTTTTGTATCCGATGACGCACGGATATTGGACAAATCAATATCGTCTATCGTTGATTCCACTTTTGAAAAATTCTTTTCTATTTCTTGCGCTCTGGCATCCATTCCGGTAGGAGAAAGCAGAAAAACAGACACGGTGATCATCATTGACAGGATCAATACGGAAAGAGAGAGACACAATGTGTTTTTTCTTCTGAAGTTAGCCATGATTCGTACCTCCTGTAAATTGATTTATTTTGTGTACACATTCCCCCATCTACGGATGGTTTTATTATACCGTTTTTCTTTTCACTTATCAAGTCTTACTATTTAACCAACTGCAAGTGATAGCCAAGGTATCCTCAAAAAGCGTTTACACACAAATAGCCCCGGAGAAACACATCTCTGTGCTCTTCGGGGATACCCGTTAACTCTCTGACGGCCGCTGCGGCGGTGGCATATCGCCGGCTATTGACAGCGGCGGGAAACGTTCCCGAGCCGCCGTCCCCGAGCCGTCAAAAAACACCGGCGGGACAGCAAACCGGTTGCTGTCCCGCCGATTAACGAGGTCTTTCGCCGAATGGGCGGAAACCGTCATATGTTCACCGTCAAACCATCATACGCCAGGTGCAACCCTTCTGCCCGCAGGAATGCTTCGGTTTCGGCATGGCTTTTATGGAGCGAGGGCGCAATATGGGAAAGCCAAACCTGTGTGTGCTCGTCGATCACCCCGAAATTCCGAAGCGAGGGCAACATCAGACGAATCATGGGAATGCTATTGTGTTCCGCCATACGATAGTCTCCGGTATAATCTCCCACCGTGCCGTCGAGGATCATCATATCCAGATGCTTGTCTTTCAAAAAGTAATAGGTATCCGTTAAAAGCCACGCACCGTCGCAGCCATAAAAGACGCGTTTATGCCCGTCCTCGATATAGTAATGCAGTGGGTAGCCGGTATGATTTGCGTCCAGAGGGGTGATCTCATACGCGCCGAGCTTGACGGAGCGCAGCGCGGTAAGTCCGATGACCTCGCAATGCTTGAGCGAACAGGCGCTTGCCGCGGAGCTGTGGATCCAAACGCGCAATTTTTCATTGCGCGGGGCGGCGGCGATTTTTTCGATCTCATCCGGCAGAAAGTGATCTTGATGCGTGTGCGTGATGAGAATGTCGGTGATATCGGAAAGCGGCACGCCCAAAATCCCCAGCGATCCAACCGTATGATATCCGCAATCAATCTGTATATGCCGATCCAACAACAGTCCGGAGCTGCGGCGGGCATCCTTCCCGAATGTATGGGCATAGGTCGTTTTCAACAGCGGCGAAAAATCTGCGGCGCTGGTTCCTGTAAATATAAGTTCCATACAATCTCAACCTTGTGTGGTATTTTTTGTTTTTTCGAGCCAACAGAGCACATACGACGCAAAGCAATGATCGCAGCTGGCGCTGGGATCGGTATTTTCCCAGAGCGTTCCGGTCCGCTGTGCCATATAACCGAAAAATCCGACGATGTTCTGAAGGACTTCTTCCCGTAGGCCCGCCCGCATCAAGATTTCCAGGCGGAGATAATTGCCGATAAACGCATTGGCGGGAGCAATTTCGGGATATTCCGTATCCCGATTTCGTCCGGGGCCGAATTTGCGGATCAAGGTTTCAAACAGCTCGCGGTCACGCGCGGGCGTTGCCACCCCGAAAAAGAAGGCATAATATTGACAGACCTCTGTTCTGTCGGGCATAGCGTTCAGGACACCGTTTTCCCGCAGGGCATGGTCGCGGAAAAACGTACCGTCAAACGATTGGCGATACACGGTGCGGCGGATTGTCTCGGCCTTTTCCGCCAGCTCCGGCATATGGTACAGCTCGGAGATCGCGCCAAGCATGGCGGAATACAGCATATTGGAGGGGTAATTGACGCCGTCGGTCAGATCGTTCGCCCGCGACCATTCCACAAAAACCCAGCTCTCGAGATTTTCCAGCAGTCCGTCGCTGTTTTCAAAACGGCGGAAGTATTGCAGCAGCCCCAACGCCTTTGGCCGGAAGCGTTCGACCAGTTCCCGGTCTCCGGAACGGTCAAGATATTCGCGCAGCTCCAGGAAAAGCCACATGGCCCAGTTGGGAATAAAGGAATGGGGCGTATGATCCGCCGGGTAGCACATCGGCAGCATACCGTCCGGAAGATTCACATAGGTTTCTTCACAAAGAAAATTCTCCAGAAAATCGTGTTCCACCGACGTTTCGCCGCAAAGGAGGTATTCGGTCCGTCCCGAGAAAAAGCTGTCGCAAAGCCAGCCGGCCCGCTCGCGGGACGGGCAGTCCATAAACAGATCCACGCTGCCCTGACGGAACGTTTCAACAGCCGCATCCGCGATCCGGCGGATCGCGGGATCATCAAATGTGGGCACGTGTTTCAGCGGAGGATGCTTATATTCGATCATGGAAAGCTCAATGTCCGCATCCCCGCCGCACACCGCCGCCTGGATGTATTTGCAGGTATAGACCTCGAAGAATCGCAACCGCCTCTCGCCGGCCGGCAGATCGAAGATCGCTGCGTTGCAGCAGCCCCCGCGCAGATAATCCACCCGGTTGCCGTCGCTCAATATCTCATCGAACATTATGTACAGCCGGAGCGGGCGCTGTGCCTTTATGTGGATTTCAATCATGCCGGTGGCATTATACGGCAGCTCATAAATTCCGTAGGCGCCGTCCGAAAGCGTTTTGACTTCGTTTGCAGTCGGGGTGGAAAGCTGCAGCTTTTCGCATTCCTCGGTGATCATCAGATCCGGATGCGCAAACAGATACGCGGCCTGCTCGGGCTTTGCCACCAGCGCATCGAATGCGCCGTTGCGCCAGTAGCTTTCACGCGGCGAAAGCGAAAATTCGCCGCCGAAGATTTTCTTTGCCGCCGTTCTTTCATACAACGGATACGGCGTATGCCGCTGTAAATACCGGGGCTGCGCCATGGGGGAGAGCGGTTCGGCGCCCGGTGTTGCGTCGGTGAAATATGCATCCTCCGCTTGGATGCGATAAGATTCCGCGAAGGGACGCTGGAAGCTGTACCGCTGTATTTTCTGAATATACTCCGGGTTGATACGCGCCGTAAAATCTTTGCCGGTATAGGCTGCCACCTGCCCGTCCGCCGACAATTCCGCCGTCAAAAAGGAATCCTGCTGCATCAGGTAATAGCTCCGCGCGTTATACCCGCAGACCTCGATGATCACCGTGTTCCGTTCCCTGTCCGCAAACCGGGTCAGGTCGATCTCGTCCACACGGAAAAACCCCCGTCCCCCGCGTGCGGGGCCGTAGCAAACGAATCGGCCGTTTACCGACATCTGGTAAATGCCCGAGGTGGCGATCTTGGCGGTAACGGTTTCTCCCTTTCCCAGCATCGCCTTGAATTGGACCCGTAAATTCATTTCCTTTTCCCGGCCCGTTATCCAAACAGGCACCGCTTTTTCAAAAAAACCACTCATGTTATCTCTCCATATCCCTTATTTATCAGAGTACATTTCTCTGTACCGTCCGGGGGTGATTCCGCTGTATCGCTTGAAGATTCGGATAAAGGTGTTGGGGTTTTCATATCCGGTCAGATAGGTAACCTCCTGCACCGATTTTCCGCCGGTCGTCAGCAATTCCTTCACCTTTTCGATGCGCACCTTGTGAATATAGTCCAGCAGACCGCTCCCGGTCTTTTTGATGAATTTGGCCGAGAGCGTGCGGGGGTTCTGCTGCATCCGGTCGGCGATAAAGGATACCGACAGATCGGGGTTGGTGTATTCCTGCTCTACGATCGCGGCGATCTCATCCACAAAATCCACCGTGGTTTTATTGCTTTGTCCCAGCGAAATGATCTGTTCCAGTGTCTCGTAAAACTGACGTTTCAAGGTCGCCGAATCCCGGCAGTAGAGAATATGATCTATGCGGTCGCTCATGGCGTCGATCAGACCGCTTTTATCCGAATCGGCGAAGTATTCTCCGCACGTCCTTAAAAGCTCGTAGCATTGCAGGGAAATGAATTCTGCCGAGACACGGCTCCCGTGATTCTTTTTGTCAAATATCCAATCAATCGACTTACGGGCGCCGTCATAATCCCCGGCTTTGATCAGATTCAGAAAATGGAACTTGGATTCGATGATGCGCGCATATTCCGATTGCTCGTTCCGCTTCCCCGTAATATCCTTAAACAGGCAGACAGACTCCGACGCGTCCAGCGCAAAATCCAGGGCGGCGCAGGCGCGATAATATGAGCGTGCCACCGCCGTGAGCCCCTGACTGACGGTGCCGATCCCGGCGCATACCGGATATTCTCCGCGACCCCGTCGTTTCGGGCGGAAAAACATACTCGTTTTCGCGGTTCACCACGGTGATGTTTTCGTTCAGCGGGAGATTGGAGACCCCCAGCATGGTCCGCAGAGCGGTGCGCTTGAAATTGATGAACATCAGCCCCATGGGGGTCCCGTCTTTTGTTGAGACGATCTGCCGGACATAGCAGAAGTCGTCCATCTCCCGCTTGCCGAGCTGCTTCTGCATTTCTTCACCCCTTCAGACCAAACGATCCGGGTATGACCGTTCCGGGAACGGAACGGCTTTCCGTTTTGTTTGTCTCATCCCTTGAAATCCGCCGGACAAGCGACACACCCGAACGGGATCGAGTATACACAGGTATTTTACCCTACAATTCCCGATCTTTCAATCCCCTCGGTAAATGTTTTTTGCACGAAGAAATAAATCAGCATCGGCGGCAGGATGACCGGCAGACAGCCTGCCTGCACACGGATCATGATGAGCTGCTGGTCGCTCAGGGAAACGAACTCGCCGATCGCCATGGAGAGGTGGGATAGCGCGACCGTCAGCGTGGCGTGCTTATCGGCGAACATACTGTTGAGATAGTAGTCGTTTAATGCCGCCGCCAGCAGCGGAATGAACCGTTCATCGGAAAAGAGAGCGTTTTTGTAGTAGGTAAGCCCTGCGAACCGGGTGTTTACGCCGCCCTGCACAATTGACATATTGGATCTGGTCGGACTGAATGAAGCGCTCTGAAAGCAGCGCACGCCAGATATAACGACGGGGCTGTCGCAAGTGAGAGATCACGGGCGACAGCCCCGTTGCTGCTATGCCGCCGGTTGCGCCGGGGATTTGTGCCGCAGGATCATCGGCGGTGCGGGCATTCTGCGCCTTTTCGTCCTCGGCACAAAGGGCGGAAAGGTGCGGTGGGTGCGGGCTTGCGTCTGCGGGTATGTCGGTAGCCATGGCGACGGAATACTGCTACAATGGGCAGGCGGCGCCGCGCAAAGCCGTTTGGCGCGGTTTGGACGGTGCCGCCATGAAAAAATGGAAGGCGGTATACGGGACTGTGGAAAGAGTGTGGACGGCCGCCGCGACGGCGGCGTATTGGCAGCAACTGATATCGGAGGAAAAAAGCCCCCGGACCATCGAAAAATACCGGCGGGACATTGGGGTGTTCCGGCGATATGTCGGAAACCGACCCGTCACCAAAGCGCTGGTGTTGGCCTACAAAGCGGAGCTGCAGGCCCGCTATGCCGCCCGCAGCGTCAATTCCATGCTGGCAAGCATCAACAGCCTGTTCAGCTTTTTGGGCTGGCACGACCTGCGGGTGAAAGCGCTGAAATGGCAGCAGCCGGTGTTCTGTCCGGAAGAAAAGGAGCTGACACGGGCGGAATACACCCGGCTGTGCCGGACGGCGGAGCGCAACCGCAACGAGCGGCTCGCGCTCGTCCTGCAAACCATTTGCGGCACGGGCATCCGGGTCAGCGAGCTGCAATATATCACCGTGGAGGCGGTAAAACGCAGCGAGGCGGTGGTGAACTGCAAGGCAAAAACCCGGTCGGTGTTTATCGTCAAGGAACTGAAACAAAAATTGCTCCGCTATGCAGCGGAGCGGGGGATAAGAACCGGGATGATCTTTGTGACCCGCACGGGGAAACCGGTAAGCCGCACCAACATCTGGCGGGAGATGAAAGCCTTGTGCGCCGAGGCGCACGTCGATCCGCAAAAGGTGTTCCCGCATAACCTGCGCCATCTGTTCGCCCGGGTGTTTTATGGCATCGAAAAGGACATCGCCAAGCTGGCCGATATCCTCGGACACAGCAGCATCAACACCACCCGCATTTATATCATCTCCACCGGCCGGGAACATCGGAAGCAGCTGGAAACAATGCGGCTGATATTATGAAAAAAGCCACCGAAACCGGCGGCAGAAACATAATTCACATTATGTTATCAATAAGCCGGGACAAATATCCAAAATATCCCAGCAGCAACTGTATTTTAGCACACCTACGCGCAAAAGTAAAGTCTTTTATAATCGAATTTCCCGCTTTTGCGTAAAATCGGCAATCTGAATAAGCCCTTTCGGCGGTATCGTCAACGATTTTACCGAGAGAGCTTGTTTTTTGCTGCCTGAATTTCCTGGACACCATCGGAAAATCGTCCGCCCGTTCGGCGTTTACAACATAATGTGAATTATGTTGCAGAGGGGGTGTGGATATGGAAATGATGTATTGCCCAGTTTGCGGGAAGGTGTTTGATCCGGTTTTTGTGCAATTCTTAGACAATGGAAACTCTGCTTGTCCGCAGTGTGTGGTGGGTGAGCAAGAACGGGATTGTAAGAAGTAGACGTAAAATCTGTCGGGTATGCTTGATTCAAAGTTTGAAAGGGGTGAATAGCAATGAACATAAATACTGGAAAAACTAAGAAGTCAACATTGCTGAAATGGAAATCTGTAATGAGAAGGTTTTTTTCAAAGCACGAGTATATTCCGTATTTGACAGTTTTATTTTTATTTCCGCTTTTGTTAAACATCATTTTTCTTTTAATTCCAACCTCCTTTTTTCGGATAGAAGAGGGGGAAATGCTTTCATTCTACGGCGTTGCAGCGGGCATTTTTTCCTCGTATATTACCTATCGTAACGCTGTAAGAAAGGAAAAGGAAGAAAAGAACAGCAGACTTCGACCTTTCATTGGACTGACAGCCAAAAAGGTATTGGACGATATTGTAGAAATTGAACTGACAAGGTATGGGGATGCTGTGGTAAGAGATGTTTTTCTCTATGACATTCCATTGACGGATATCTTGGAGAATAAATTAAGGCGGAGAGTTTCGTTTCGTGACGACAAAAAAGATGGCGAAACACTACATATGTCGCTTTGTGGCTATGATGAGGATCTGATAGACCAAGGAGATGGACTTCCAAAATATATAACGGTATCTTGTTGTGACAGAGAAAATCGACTTTGGGTACTTGAATATAGAAAACAAACAGATGGAAATGGTTCTATATACATGTTGGCTGAGTCATTTTTAGGATAGGAGGGATATTATGAAAAAGGTATTCGCCATATTTATTTCTTTGCTGATTGTGACCATGTCAATTCCGTTGGGTGGGTTTCAACTGCTTATAAATGCGGCTACTGCCAGCGGTACAACCGGCGATTGTACGTGGACATTGGATGGAACAGTACTGACTATAAGCGGTAACGGCACAATGCGCAATTATCAGTGGAACGGGAACAATCTTTCACATACACCATGGAGAGGAAGTATGACGAAAGTTATTATTAAAGACGGTGTAACGAGTATAGGCAATGCCGTTTTTTCCGGTTGTACGGGGCTTACAAGTGTAACGATACCTGGCAGTGTTACAAATATAGGGGAATATGCTTTTTACGGTTGTACGGGGCTTGTGAGCATAACCATACCCGATAGTATTGTAAGTATAGGTAAATGGGCTTTTAGTGGTTGCAGAATCAAAGAACTAAATGTTGCGGAAGGCTCAAAAAAGGTGGTCAGCCAAATAATTGTGTGCGAAAGCACACTGGAAAGTGTAACGATGCCGGACAGCGTTACATGTATAGATGAGGGCGCTTTTACTGATTGTACAGGACTTACAAGTGTAACAATACCGGATAGTGTTACAAGTATAGGCGATAGGGCTTTTTCCGGCTGCACAGGGCTCAGAAATGTAACGATACCGGATGGCGTTACAAGTGTAAGATATAGGACTTTCTTCGGTTGCACAGGCCTTACGAGCATTACCATTCCGGACAGTGTGACTAGCATAGGCAAGGGTGCTTTTGCCAATTGCACAAGACTGAAAAGAGTAGTGATACCAAGCAGGGTAACCAGTATAGACGAGGCGGCCTTCGCCAACTGCTCGGAACTGAAAAGCGTAATGATGCTGAACGGCGTAACTGGTATAGGCAAGGACGCTTTTCTCGGGTGTACAGGACTGGCGAGTGTTACTATTCCGGACAGTGTTACAAGCATAAGCGATAAAGCTTTTTCCGGCTGTACAGGACTTACAAGCATAACTATTCCGAACAGCGTAACCAGCGTAGGCGAGGGCGCTTTTTCCGGCTGTACAGGATTGGCGAGTGTTACTATTCCAGACAGCATTACAAGTATAAGCGATAAGGCTTTTTCTAGTTGCACAGGACTTACAAGCATAACTATTCCGAATAGTGTAACCAACATAGGCGAGGATGCTTTTTCCGGCTGTACAGGACTGATAAGCATCACTATCCCGGACGGCGCGATCAGCGTAGGCAAGGGCGCGTTTTCCAACTGCACGGGACTGACAAGCGTAACGATACCGGACAGCGTGACAGGACTTAAATGCAGTGTCTTTGATGGCTGCAATAAACTGAAAGATGTTTACTTTGAAGGAAGTCAGCAAGAATGGGACAATTTTAGGGTGTTTTCGAATACAGTTTCATCTAATCCATTAATGTACGCATTTATCCACTTTAATTCAAAATGTATAAATCACCCCGGTAATCTTGATGGCAATTACGTTATCACCGATGCGGATGCGGTATATCTGCTGATGCATACGTTTTTCCCGGATGACTACCCGGTCAATCAAGATTGTGACTTTGACGGCGATGGAAAAGTGACAGATGCGGATGCCGTATACTTGCTGATGTATACATTTTTCCCGGATGAATACCCAATACAGTGAAAAGGGAGTTTTGAAAATGAAAAAGGTAATCAGTTTACTCTTCTGCGTCTGCTTTATGCTTATCCTCTGCGTTCCTGCTTATGCTGCTGGAACGGCGACACTTAACGAAAACGCATCGACAACGGACGGTTCAACCGTAGAATTTATCCTGAATGTCAGCGGTTGCGGCGACGCAACGTCTGTTGCCGTTGCGGTGAACTTTGACGATGCTTTTGAACTTGTTTCGGCGACGTGGCTGAAAAACGGTTCGCTGAACAGGTTTGACACCGCAACGAACAAGGGCGTTCTGGGAGGATTGAATTCTCCCAATATCAACGGGGATGTTTTCAAGCTGGTTCTGAAAGCCAAGACCGCTTCTGCCAATGCGCATACGGTCAGCGTGAATTTTATTGCCAGAAACGGTTCCAATGATATTATGAATGTCACCCCCACAAAGACGGTGAAAATTGCCTGCAGCTCACATAATTACTCGGCTTACACCAAACTGAACGACAGCCAGCACCAGCGCACCTGCTCCGCCTGCGGCTATGTGGAAACCTCCGGACATACCTGGAACGGCGGTACGGTCGTCAAGGCGGCCACCTGCAAGGAGACCGGCACAAAGGAGTATGCCTGCACTGCGTGCGGGGCGAAAAAGACGGAAACGGTCGCCAAAACCAACGCTCACACCTGGGGGGATTGGCACGTCACCAAGCAGCCCTCCTGCACGGCCCCCGGCACCACCGCCAAGACCTGCTCCGTCTGCGGGAAAACCGAAAATCAGACCGTGAACGCCACCGGACATTCCATGGGTGGCTGGAGCCAGACCAAGGCGCCCACCTGCACCGAAAAGGGCGAGGAGCAGCGCAGCTGCGGCAAGTGCGGCTACAAAGAGACAAAAGCGGTGGATGCGCTGGGACACAGCTTTTCCAACCCGACGGTGACGAAAGAGCCTACCTGCACGGAAACGGGCGTGGAGACCGGTAAGTGCAGCCGCTGCGGACAGACGACCACCAACACGCTGAAAGCGAAGGGGCACAAATTCGGCGCCTGGGCGGATACCAAGGCGGCTACCTGCACCGAGGGCGGCACCCAGGAGCGGAAGTGCTCTGCCTGCGGCGCGGCGGAAAGCCGCACCACCAAGGCGCTGGGACACGATTTCGAGAATCCCACCATTGTGAAAGAGGCCACCATCAGCAGCACCGGTCTGAAAGAGGGCAAGTGCAAGCGCTGTGGTGAGACCACCAGCGAGGTGATTCCCTGCACGGCGAAGGACGACGCCACGGGCGCAATCTTTGAGGCGGATGCGGGGGTGTTCACGGAAGGCACGACCCTGTCCGTGGAGGAGCTGGGGCAGGATAACCCCTCCTATGCGTCGGCGGAGAATGTGCTGAAGGACACCTGCAAGGACTTTAAGCTGTACGATGTGTCTGCCTCCCGGAACGGTGCGGATGTACAGCCGAATGGCGAGTTGACCGTGACCTTGCCGATTCCGGATGGATTCGGGACGGATGTGGCGCTGTATCTGCTGTCCAGCGACGGCACCGCCGAGCCGATCGAGGTCACCGTGAGCGCGGACGGGAAAACCCTGACCGCCAAGCTGACCAAGCTGGGCGAGCTGGCTATCGGTAAGCTGGGCAACGGCGTGTCGGATGACGTGCCCGGAGATGTTTCGACGGATGCGCCGACTGCCGAGGAACCGGCCGGGGGGAAAACGTCGGTGGTATTATACATTGTGCTGGCGGCGATCGTGCTGGCCGCCGGCGGGGCGGTCCTCGTGGTGGTGATCCGCAAAAAAGCCAAATAACGAACGTTCCTGACAGCAGTCGGTGTGCTGATTTGCAGCGCACCGGCTGCTTTTTATGTGGGGGTGTTTCCGCTTTTGCCGTGCGCCCAATGGGTGAGCGTTATACGCGGTGACGTTACGGCGGGCGCACCGGGCTTTCAAACAAATTCGGCGGAATTGCGGGAGAGGACTTGCAGGCGTCGACAACCTATGGTATACTTACCCTTGTATATAGATGTGACACCGGGTGGGATTCCGCCCGGCGCCGCCGGAAAAATACGGGCGAGGGAGGGACTCCATGAAACGGCTACGGTGGACGGCGCTGCTGCTGGCGATTGCGCTGTGTCTCGGCGGGTGCAGTCTGGATGTGGAGTCCTTTTTGCAGCCGCCCAAGGCGCAGGGGGAGCAGCAGGCCATCCAGCAGGCGCTGGAGACCTATATCCGAGACAGCGGCAAGACCGGGGTGCGCTACACCCTCCAGTATCCGACGGAGGGGAACTATACCTCCGCTTTCATCCTCTGCGACGAGACCGGCACTCCGCTGGCGGACGGTGTGGGTTCTCCCGCTATGGCGGTGGCCTTTTACAGTCTCCCCGATGCGGATGAGACCCATGTGAACCTGCTGCGGCGCACCGCCGGAGAATGGGTGTCGGTGGGGGACCGCACGGGCTTCGGCAGCCGGGTGCTGCAGGTGCAGTTTTCCGATCTGGACGGGGATAACCAGCTGGAGCTGATCACCGGCTGGGACACCTACAACAGCCGGGAGCACCGGCTGGCGCTGTTCTCCATCGGCGGCGGCCTGACCGTCGTGTCCAAGGAGCGGCTGTATGCCAGCCTGTTTGTCGGGGATGTGACCGGCACCGGGCAGGAGGATCTGCTGCTGCTGCGCACTGCCGCCGATAACCGGGTGACGGCGACCCTGACCCGGTTGGAGAGCGGCGTGTTGCTGGATGTGGACACCGCCCCCATGGACGGGTATATCCAGCAGTTCGGCGCCATGGCGCTGTGTCGGTTGGGGCGGGGGGTGTCCGGCGTGTTTGTGGACGGACAGAAAAGCGGCGGCATCACCGTCACCGAGCTGGTGCTGTATGAGTACGGGAAGCTGCGCACCCCTTTTTATAACGCCACCACCAACACCACCGAGGGCACCGCCCGTCAGTCGGGGCTGTCCTCCCGGGATGTGAACGGGGACGGGCTGACGGAGATCCCCCGCAGCCAACCCCTGCCCGGCTATACGCCGGGAAAGGATCTGCCGGATTATGCCTATCTCACCACGTGGCGTTCCTGGGATTACGGCACCGGCACCTGGAGCGACCAGCTGTACACGGTGGTGAATCGGCAGGACGGCTATCAGGTGACGCTGGACGAGACCCGGCGGCAGGGGCTGACCACGGCCTATAATGCGGATGTGCGTGTCCTCTCCTTTTGCCGGGAGGACACCAATGAGGTGTGGCTGCAGCTGCGGATCGGCAGCTCTCTGCCGGCGGAGAGCGGATATGTCTGGCTGTATATGCCGACGGAGGAGCGCGCCGGGTGTATGGCGCGGTTCGACGAGACGCAGCTGACCTCCGACGCCGTACAGTATATGGTCACAAGACTGGACAGTTGAAAGGAGCGGGTTCCCGATGAAGAAAATACTGGTGTGCGAGGATGAGGAGTCCATTCGTTCCTTTCTGGTGGTGATTCTGGAGCGGGCGGGGTACAGCGTGACCCAGGCCGGCTCCGGGGAAGAAGCGCTGGAACGGTTCGCCGCCGATCCGGAGCTGACCATGGCGCTGCTGGATGTGATGCTGCCGGGCATCGACGGCTTCGAGACCTGCCGCCGCCTGCGGGCGCAGAGCGATACGCTGGGCATCATGATGCTCACCGCCCGCACCCAGGAGGAGGAGAAGGTCAACGGCCTGCAAATGGGGGCGGACGATTATGTGACCAAGCCTTTCGGCACGGCGGAGCTGACCGCGCGGGTGGACGCCCTCTATCGGCGGCTGACGGCGGCGCGTCCTCAGTCCCCCGTCAGCTATCTGGAACAGATCGAATCCGGGGAATTCACCCTCAATCTGCGCAGCCGTCGGCTGCTGCGCCGGGGCGAGCCGGTGGAGCTGACCCAGGTAGAATATCAGATCATCGAATATTTCTTCCAGCATCCGGACACCCCCCTGACCCGGGCGGATATTCTCCGGGCGGTCTGGGGAGAAGAATATTACGGCGACGATAAGATCGTGGATGTGAATATCCGGCGGCTGCGGATGAAGATCGAGCCGGATCCCTCCAGTCCGCAGCATCTGACCACCGTTTGGGGGCGGGGCTACCGATGGAAGGCGTAAGGGAGCGGTCCCGCAGCCAGCGCAATAGCCTGACCCGCCGGTGGATACGCAACGCTTTCGGCATCATCGTCCTGTTCCTGCTGCTGCTGGAGGGGGCGTTTGCCTTCATGCTGCGGTATTACTATTATCAGAGCGTGCAGAGCGCGCTGGAAAGCCGGGCGGAGCTGTATCAGCGCACGCTGGAGCTGTCCGAGACCGCCGAATCCCAGACCTGGCAGGCGCGCAGCCGGGAGCTGATCGCCTATTTCACCGATAAGGACAAGATGGAGCTGCAGGTGCTGGACGCCAACGGCTCGGTGCTGCTGTCCTCCACAGGGTTTGCGCCCATGACGGCGCCCCGCAACGGCCGGGAGGAAACGCTGCCCTCCGGCAGCCGCCTGTGGCGGGGGCGCAACGACGCCGGGGAGCCGATCATGGCGCTGACGGTGGACGAGACCGACAAAAACAACTCCCGGGTGGGGGGACTGCGGTATGTGGTGTCCCTGCGGATGGTGAATCGGCAGATATGGCTGCTGGCGCTGGTGATCTTTGGGTTTATTATGCTGGTGGTGTTTTTTGTCTCTCTGTCCGGCTCCTATTTCATCCGCTCCATTGTCAATCCCGTCACCGCCATCGGCCGCACCGCTCAGCGCATCGCTATGGGTGAATACGACGCCCGGCTGCAAAAACGCTATAACGACGAGATCGGCGACCTGTGCGATACCATCAATTTCATGGCGGAGGAGATCGGCGCCACCGAAAAGATGAAGAACGAGTTTCTGTCCTCCGTTTCCCACGAGCTGCGCACCCCGCTCACCGCCATCAAGGGCTGGAGCGAAACGCTCCAGTCCTATCCGGAGGACCGGGAGCTGGTCAGCCGGGGGCTGGCGGTCATCGGCAAGGAGGCGGAGCGCCTCAGCGGACTGGTGGAGGAGCTGCTGGACTTTTCCCGCATGGAGAGCGGCCATATCGTGCTCAAGCGCCAGCGGCTGGATGTGCTGGCGGAGCTGGAGGAGGCGGTGTTCCTGTTCCGGGATCGGACGACCCGTGCGGGGCTGAGTCTGGAATACGCCGGCGGCGAAACGCTGCAGCCGGTGTGGGGGGATCCCGCCCGTCTGCGGCAGGTGTTTGTGAATCTGCTGGATAACGCCGTGAAATACACCCCTCAGGGCGGGCGTATTCGGGTAGAGGCCGCCCAGCTGCCCGGTCGGGTGCAGGTGGTCATCAGCGATACCGGAGTGGGCATTGCGCCGGAGGAGCTGCCCCGGGTGCGGCAAAAATTTTATCAGACCGACCCTTCCAACCCCGGCTCCGGCATCGGGCTGGCGCTGGTGGAGGAGATCGTCCGGCTCCACGGCGGCCGGATGGAGCTGGACAGCGAGCCGGGGGTAGGCACCGCCGTGACGGTGCTGCTGCCGGTTGCCGAATCGGAATGAGCCGGTCGTTGTGACAGCCTCCCTTCCTGCCGGGCGCGCCCGGCAGGGGCAGACAGGGTGTTTCCGTCCCGCAAAGCCTGTGCCCGCGTCGGGCGGTCTTTGCAGGATGATTTGAGAAAGAAAGGAACGGACATTGATGGCAGACAAACAGGAAATTCTGAAGAAAACCTCCATCGGCGGACAGGCGCTGATCGAGGGCGTGATGATGCGGGGGCCGGAAAAGACCGCCATGGCGGTGCGCACCCCCACCGGCGAGATCGCCATGGAGGAATGGGAGAACCCGACCAATCACCGCCCGGCGTTCACCCGCTGGCCTTTTGTGCGGGGGCTGTTCAATTTCATCGACTCCATGAAGATCGGCTACAAATGCCTGATGCGCTCGGCGGAGCTGAGCGGCATGGAGGAGGAGCTGAAGGAGGGGGAGAAGCCCGACCCGAAGCAGCAGAAAAAGGATTCTGCGCTGATGAGCGGTATGATGATCGTTGCCACCGTTTTGGGGGTGGCGCTGGCGCTGGTGCTGTTCATGTGGCTGCCCATCCAGCTGTTCAGCTGGCTGTGCCGGGCGGTCCCCGCCCTCAACCATACCTATATCCGGGGCATCTTTGAGGGGCTGCTGCGGATCGTGATTTTCCTTATATACCTGCTGGCGGTCAGCCGGATGAAGGATATCCGCCGCACCTTCGAGTATCACGGCGCGGAGCATAAGAGCATCTTCTGCTACGAAAAGGGGCTGGAGCTGACAGTGGAGAATGTGCGGATGCAGCGGCGGTTCCATCCCCGCTGCGGCACCTCGTTCCTCATCCTCATGCTGTTGGTGGGGATCGTCATTTCCATCCTCATTCCCATCTCCACCCCCTGGCTGCGCACGGTGGTGAAGCTGCTGCTGATCCCGCTGACGGTGGGCGTGGGCTATGAGCTGATCAAGCTGGCCGGACGCAAGGATAACGGGTTCACCCGGGTCATCTCCGCCCCCGGTATATGGCTCCAGCATCTGACCACCCGGGAGCCGGACGACAGCATGATCGAATGCGCCATCGCCTCCCTCAAGGCGGTGATCCCGGAGGATCCGGAGGCGGACAACTGGTGACCCGCCGGGAATGGCTGACCCGCGCCGCCGCCCGATTGGCGGCGGCCGACTGTGAGGATGCCGCCTTTGACGCCCGGTGTCTGCTGGAGGATTGCGGCGGCGTGGGACGGGGCGGCGCGATCGACGATACCCCCCTGCCGGAGACGGCGGTCGCCCGGCTGGAGCAGGCGGTGACGGAGCGGGCGGCGGGACGGCCGCTCCAGTACATTCTGGGCGAATGGGATTTCCTGACCCTCACCCTGTCGGTGGGGGAGGGGGTGCTGATCCCCCGGCCGGACACCGAGGTGCTGTGCGAGACGGCCGCCGCGGAGCTGCGGGGACGGCAGTGTCCCCGGGTGCTGGATCTGTGCGCCGGCAGCGGCTGCGTGGGGCTGGGGATCGCCAGCCTGTGCCCCGGTGCGGCGGTGACGGCGGTGGAGCTGTCGGAGGCGGCGCTTGTCTATCTGCGGCAGAATATCGCCCGCTATCCCCAGTGGGATGTGCAGGCGGTGCAGGCGGATGTGCTGACGGCTGCGGGCGAATTCCCCGGCGGCTACGATGCCATTCTGTCCAACCCGCCCTATATCCCCACCGCCGATCTGCCCGGATTGCAGCGAGAGGTGCAGCGGGAGCCGCGGATGGCGCTGGACGGCGCGGCGGACGGGCTCCGGTTCTATCGGGCGATTGCGGAGCAGTGGATACCGAAACTGAACCCCGGCGGCCTGTGCGCCGTGGAGGTGGGCTACGAGCAGGCGGCGGCGGTGACGGCGCTGTTTTCCGCCGCCGGGTTAGCACGGGTCACGGCTGTGCCCGATGCTGCCGGGATCCTGCGGGTCGTGTACGGAATCGCGGCAAAAAGCGAAAACAAATGTTCGATTTCCTCTTGATTTTTGGATTTTCATAGTGTATAATAGGGGCAATGCAGACAAAACCCGACAGGAGGTACAGATCAATGGCAGCAAAAGCGGATAAGAGCAAAAAGCCGGCCGAAAAAGCGGAGATGGATCAGTCGGAGCGCAAGAAAGCGCTGGATGCGGCGCTGGCGCAGATCGAAAAGCAATACGGCAAGGGCGCGATCATGCGGCTGGGCGAGAACCGGAAGATGAATGTGGACGCCATTCCCACCGGCTCCATTTCGCTGGACGCGGCGCTGGGCATCGGCGGTCTGCCCCGGGGGCGGATCGTGGAGATCTATGGGCCGGAGGCCTCCGGTAAGACCACCCTGGCGCTCCATGTGGTGGCGGAGACCCAGAAAAAGGGCGGCGAGGCGGCCTATATCGACGTGGAACACGCGCTGGATCCGGTATATGCCCGGGCGCTGGGGGTGGATGTGGATTCCCTGCTGGTGTCCCAGCCGGACACCGGCGAGCAGGCGCTGGAGATCATGGAGGCGCTGATCCGTTCCGGCGCGGTGGATATCGTGGTGCTGGATTCGGTGGCGGCGCTGGTGCCCCGCGCCGAGATCGAGGGCGAGATGGGCGAGGCCCATGTGGGCGTGCAGGCGCGGCTCATGAGCCAGGCCATGCGGAAGCTGGCGCCGGTGGTGTCCAAGTCCAGATGTCTGGCGCTGTTCATCAACCAATTGCGCATGAAGGTGGGGGTGATCTACGGCAGCCCGGAGGTCACCAGCGGCGGCAATGCGCTGAAATACTACGCCTCGGTGCGGCTGGACGTGCGCCGGATGGAGACCCTCAAGAACGGGTCTGAGGCCTACGGCTCCCACACCAAGGTCAAGGTGGTCAAAAACAAGCTGGCGCCCCCCTTCAAGCAGGCGGAGTTTGACGTGCTGTACGGCATCGGCATTTCCCGGGACAGCGAGCTGGTGGATCTGGCGGTGAAGCTGGATATCATTGAAAAATCCGGCTCCTGGTTCTCCTACAACGGCGAGCGGCTGGCGCAGGGACGGGATAATGTGCGGGAGCAGCTGCGCAGCCGTCCCGAGCTGGCGGCGGAGATCGAAAAGCTGGTGCGGGAGAATATCGGCCAGCTGAATCCCGCCCCCAGGGCGGCGGTGGCAGCCGCTCCGGCGCCGATGGAGATTCCGCTGGCGGCCGCTCCGCAGATGACCGGCGAGGCCGCCAAGGCCCAGATCGACATTGTGGTGGACGACGAATAAGCGCCGCACCGATTCCCGATTCCGGACGATACGGAACGGCGCGTTGCGAGGGGCGGAAATATCGGACAGAACCGTGCGCAGGGCAGGGGGGCAGCACTCCTTGCCCTGCCTTGCTATGGGGGGACGGACATGAAGATCACGGAAGCGCAGCGGCTGCGGCGGAGCCTGTACCGGCTGACGTTGGATACCGGCGAGGAGCTGGCGGTGGATAAGCGCACCTTTGACGAATCCCCTTACCGGGTGGGCGGGAGCATCGACGGGGAGCAGCTGGCGGCGCTGATGGCGCAGTCGACCTATAACCGCGCCCATGACACGGCGCTCTACTGGCTGGGGCAGCGGGATTTTTCCGGACGGGAGCTGGAGAAAAAGCTGACCGCCGGAGAAACGCCCCCGGAGGTGGCTGCCGCCGTGGTGGAGCGGCTGCGGCAGGTGGGGCTGTTGGACGATGCCGCCTATGCCCGCCGTGCTGCCCGCAGTCTGGCTCAGTATAAGCAGTATCCCCGCCGCCGGGTGGAGCAGGAGCTGCTGCGCCGGGGCATCGACCGCCAGACCGCCCGGGAGGCGGTGGAGGAGACCGATTCCGACGATTTTCAACAAGCACTTGCACTTGTGCGAAAAAAATATTATAATAAGCTGACTGACCGCGATTTGCGGCAGAAGACCGTGGCGGCGCTGGCGCGGCGGGGCTATTCCTTTGAGGTGGCTCGCCGGGCGGTGGAAACGGCGGCGCAGACGACGGACGATGCAGAGGAGACGGACGAAGAATGGCTATAAAAGTGGGGATGGTATCCCTGGGATGCCCGAAGAACCAGATGGACGCCGAGCTGATGCTGGCGCGGCTGGAGCAGGCCGGATATGAGATCACCGCCGAGAGCGGATTGGCGGATGTGGTGATCGTCAACACCTGCGGGTTCATCGAGGATGCCAAAAAGGAGTCTATCGAGAACATTTTGGAGTTTGCCCAGCTGAAAAAAGAGGGGCGCATCAAGAAGATTCTCGTCACCGGCTGTCTGGCGCAGCGGTATCAGCAGGAGCTGGTGCAGGAGCTGCCGGAATGCGACGGTGTGCTGGGGCTGGGCGCCAACGCCGATATTGTGGAGGCGGTGGAGCAGGTGACCCAGGATGTGGCATTTTATCGGTTCCCCTCCCGGGACAGCTGGGTGCTGGAGGGCAGCCGGCTGCTGACGACCCCGCACTTTTTCGCCTATTTGCGCATTGCGGACGGCTGCGATAACCGCTGCACCTATTGCGCCATCCCCCTCATCCGGGGCAATCTTCGCAGCCGGGAGCTGGAGGGGCTGGTCAGCGAGGCGACGGCGCTGGCGCAGACCGGGGTCAAGGAGCTGGTGCTGGTGGCGCAGGATACCACCGTTTACGGGCGGGATCTCTATGGCGAGCCCCGTCTGCCGGAGCTGCTGCGGCGGCTGTGCCGCATCGACGGGCTGCGGTGGATCCGGCTGCTGTATTGCTATCCGGAGCATATCTCCGAGGAGCTTTTGGACGTGATGGCGACGGAGGAAAAGGTGCTGCCCTATATGGACCTCCCCCTCCAGCACGTCAGCGGACATATTCTCAAGGCGATGCATCGCCCCGGCGACCGGGAGAGCCTGACGGCGCTCATCGCCCATCTGCGGGAGCGGGTGCCGGGGATCGTGCTGCGCACCACCCTGATGACCGGCTTCCCCGGAGAGACGGAGGAGGATTTTGGGGAGCTGTGCCGCTTTGTCAAAGAGGTGCAGTTCCAGCGGCTGGGCTGCTTTGCCTTCTCTCCGGAGGAGGGGACGCCGGCCGCCAAGCTGCCCGACCAGATTCCGGAGGATGTGAAACAGCGCCGCCGGGACATCGTCATGGAGGAGCAGCAGCGGGTGTCCGACCGGTATAACGAGCAGCAGATCGGCAAGACCGTGACGGTGCTGGTGGAGAGTTATGACCGGTATGCGGAATGCTGGTTCGGCCGCAGCGAGGCGGACGCCCCGGATATTGACGGCAAGGTGTTTTTCCCCGCCCCGGCGGGGACGGTGCATCCCGGCGATATGCGTCGCATAAAAATTACCGATACCATGGATTGGGATTTGATGGGAGAGATGGTCGATGAATCTGCCGAATAAACTGACGCTGGCGCGGTGTGTGATGGCGCCCCTGTTTCTGCTGGCGCTGCTGTGGGATTTTCCGTGGCACTATACGGTGGCGCTGGTGCTGTTTGCCGCCGCCTCGCTGACGGATCTGTTCGATGGGCGCATCGCCCGCAGCCGGGGGCTGGTGACTAATCTGGGGAAATTCCTCGACCCGCTGGCGGATAAGGCGCTCACCACGGCGGCGTTTCTGGGCTTTATGACCAGGCGCCCCAGCGTGGCGCTGTGCTGGGCGGTGATGCTGATTCTGTCCCGGGAATTTATGGTGACCTCCGTGCGGCTGCTGGCGGCGAAGGACGGCGTGGTGGTGGCCGCCAGCATGGCGGGGAAGATGAAGACCGTCATGCAGATGGTGGCCATCCTGTATACATTGGCGGCTATGCAGATTGCGGAGCTGGTGTCGAACGCGGCGCTGTGTCGGGTGCTGTTGGCGGTCGGCGACGGACTGATCTGGGTGGCGGCGGTGCTGACGGTGATCTCCGGCATCCAGTATGTGTGGAATCTGCGCCGCTATTTTAAGGAAAACTGAGTTTTTCTCCGAAAACGGTAGACAAACCGGGCTTTTATGCATATAATGATGTAAAGCGAATGGGAATGCCCCCTGCGGCGCATTCTCTGCGGCGGGAGAAGTACCCGGCCGGCAACGCAACAGAGAGCGGGTGCCCCGTCTGCGGACGGTGGCTGGAAGCACCCGACGGCGGTTGCCCCGGTGAAATGCACCCGACGGCTGCGGATGGGAAGACGGTTTTTGACAGAAAACCGCTGCGTATCGTCCGCCGGACGCCCTCCGTTACCGGGGCGGAAACGCTGAAACCGGCGTTTCGCCGAGTGAATGACGGAGTGGAACCGTGAGACTGGATTGCTCACCCCCGTCGCCCTATGGGGGCGATGGGGGTGTTTTCTTTTGTGTTGGAGAGAAGGAGAGTGGAGCTGTGTTCAAGCAGATGCGGGAGGATATCGCCGCCATCCGGGAGCGCGACCCGGCGGCACAGTCGAATTTTGAGGTGTGGTGGCTGTATAACGGATATAAGGCGCTGCGCTCCCACCGCCGCGCCAATTGGCTGCTGCGCCACGGGCATCCGCTGCTGGCGCGGTGGGTCAGCCAGCGGTGTGTGCGCCGCACGAATATTGAAATTCACCCGGCGGCGGTGATCGGCAAGCGGTTTTTCATCGACCACGGCACCGGCGTGGTGATCGGGGAGACCACCGAGATCGGCGACGACTGCACCCTGTATCAGGGGGTGACTCTGGGCGGCACCGGCAAGGATCAGGGCAAGCGCCACCCCACCTTGGGCAACCACGTGATGGTGGGGGCGGGCGCCAAGGTGCTGGGTCCCATTCATATCGGCAACAATGTGCGCATTGCCGCCGGGGCGGTGGTGCTGACCGATATTCCGGATAACTGTACCGCCGTGGGCATTCCCGCCCGGGTGGTGCGCCGGGATGGGGAGCGGGTGCCGGAGCTGGATCAGATTCATGTCCCCGACCCGGTGGCGGCGGAAATCCACCGCCTGGAGGAGCGCATTGAGCAATTGGAGCAGATTGCCGGGAAAGACCCGGAACGATAACAAAAACAGGAGGAGCTTGACCTATGCAGCTGTATAATACCTTGACCCGCAAGAAAGAGGAGCTGATTCCCATTGAGCCGGGGAAGATTCGCATGTATGCCTGCGGCCCCACGGTGTATAATTTTATCCATATCGGCAACGCCCGCCCCTTGTGCGTGTTCGATGTGCTGCGCCGGTATCTGGAATGGCGGGGCTACGACGTGACTTTCGTGCAGAATTTCACCGACATCGACGATAAAATTATCCGCAAAGCCAATGAGGAGGGGGTCACCTATCAGGAGATCTCCGAAAAGTATATTGAGGAGTTCTGGACGGATGCTAAGGGCTTGGGGGTGCGCCCCGCCACGGTGCATCCCCGCGCCACGGAAAATATGGACGGCATCCGGGACATCATCGAGACCCTCATCGGCAAGGGGTATGCGTATGTTGCCGAAAACGGGGATGTGTATTTCCGCACCCGGAAATTCGACGAATACGGCAAGCTGTCCCACCAGAATATTGACGATCTGGAGAGCGGCGCCCGCATCGCCGTGGGCGAGGTGAAGGAGGACCCGCTGGATTTTGCTCTGTGGAAAGCGGCAAAGCCCGGCGAGCCCAGCTGGCCCTCCCCCTGGAGCGACGGTCGCCCCGGTTGGCACATCGAATGCTCCGCCATGGCGCGGCGGTATCTGGGGGAGACCATCGACATCCACGGCGGCGGGCAGGATCTGATCTTCCCCCACCACGAGAACGAGATCGCCCAGAGTGAATGCTGCAACGGGGTGCCCTTTGCCCACTATTGGCTGCATAACGGCTACATCAACGTGGACAACAAGAAGATGTCCAAATCCCTCAATAACTTCTTCACCGTGCGGGATGTGGCTAAGGAATACGGCTATGAGCCGATCCGGTTCTTCCTCATTTCCTCCTCCTATCGCAGCCCCATCAATTACAGCACCGAGATTGTGCAGCAGGGCATCGGGGCGCTGGATCGGCTGTATAACTGCAAGAATGCCATGGCGTTCGGGCTGAAGAACGCCCCCGAGGGGGCGGAGGACGCCGCTTTTGCCGAGCGGGTGGAGGCGCGGCGGGCGCAGTTCATCGCCGCCATGGACGACGATCTGAATACCGCCGACGGGATTGCGGCGCTGTTTGAGCTGGTGAAGGATATTAACCTCATGCTGGCGGACGGCACCGCCACCGCCGCCACCATCCGCCGGGGACAGGCGCTGTTCGACGAGCTGACCGACGTGCTGGGCTTTTGCTACGCCCGGCAGGAGGCGGGGAACGACGACGCCGAGATTGAAGCGCTGATCGAAGCCCGCACCGCCGCCCGGAAAGAGAAAAACTGGGCGGAGGCGGACCGCATCCGGGATGAGCTGAAGGCGCGGAAGATCGTGCTGGAGGATACGCCCCAGGGCGTGAAATGGCACCGGGAATAAATCGCAGCGGATGGGGGAAAACACCGTGACTGTATCCAAAAAGACCGGGCTGTACTGCCTGCTGACGGCGGCGCTGACCGCTGTCAGCTGGTGGCTGCAAGCCCCCGTCACTCTGGCGGATCCGGCGCCCTTTCTCCGGGCGCTGGGGGCCGCCGCCGTGACCGGCATATTCCTGCTGGCATGGGGCATCGTCCGCCGCCGGGGCGGGGACGCCCACTTCCTGCGGGCGGTGGGGGGTGTGCTGCTCCTGTGCGGGGTGGTGCTATTCGTGCTGTATGGCGGGATGGAGGATACCACCGCCGCCGGGGCGGACACCGCCATGAATCTGGTGCTGTGCCTGTGGACGGCGCTGCCCCTTGCCTGCCTGATTCGCACGGCGGTGCTGTGCGGCGGGGCGCGCCGACCGGCGCTGTGGATTCCGGTGGCGCTGCTGGCGGTGTGGCTGGTGGTGCTGCTTGCCACCGGGCAGTTGCTGCATTTCGTCCATCTGGCGGCGGAAACCGCGTGAATGTTTACCATAGACCCCGTTGACTTGCGCAAAGGAGTGTGTGGCTGTGAGAAAGCGCATCGCCTATTGTATCCTGCCGGTAGCTGCCCTGGTTCTGGAGCTGCTGCCCCTCGGCGCCGTCTGTAACTTTGCCAACCCGAACGGTGTCCCCTGGCGCAGGACCTTTTCCTATTTCAGCCTGATTCCCTTTGGATATGCCAACGTCGGGCCGCTTCTGACGGCGGTGCTGACCGTCGGGGTTTTGGCGCTGCTGCCGGTGTTTCTGCTGACGGGGAAACGCCCGGTTTTGCTGTGGGTTAAGATTCTGCTGGGCGTCGGGGTTGTGCTGTCTCTGTGTCCGCTGCTCCTCGGCGTGCATTTCTTCTCCGTAACGGGGGCGCTGATCACGGCAGTCCTGCTGGCGGAATGGGTTTGGCTGCTGCTGGCGGAGAGAACAGCGGGATAGTCCCGGTTTTGCCACGGAATACTGGCAGAGGACTTATAATACCAATAATTATAGTCATAGTATAGGAGCATAACGGTATGAGTATTTTGGAAATCATTCTCATCGGGCTGGGATTGTCTATGGACGCGGCGGCGGTGTCCATCTGTAAGGGGCTGGCCACCGGCGGGGTCAAGCTGCGCCACTGCCTGACCGCGGGGGCGTATTTCGGCGTTTTTCAGGCGCTGATGCCCGCCATCGGCTATGCGCTGGGCAGCACCTTTGCCCATCTCATCGACCGCTACGACCACTGGATCGCCTTTGTGCTGCTGGCGCTCATCGGCGGCAATATGCTGCGGGAGTCCTTTTCCAAGGAGGAGGAGCAGGCCAGCGCCTCCTTTGGTTTTGCGGCGATGCTGCCGCTGGCGATCGCCACCAGCATCGACGCGCTGGCGGTGGGGGTGTCCTTTTCGCTGCTGGATATGACCTGGCTGGGGATGGTGCGCACGGTGCTGCTGATCGGCTGCGTCACCTTTGCGGTGTCGGCGGTGTCGGTGAAGCTGGGGGGTCTGTTCGGCGACCGGTTCCAGAAGCCCGCCGAGCGCATCGGCGGCGTGATTCTCATTCTCATCGCGCTGAAAATCCTGCTGGAAGGGCTGGGCTGGTGGTTCTGAGCCACCGGTTTTTGATGGGATGGAGATGAACACAATATACAAAGAAAAATGGTTGCGCTTGTATGAGGTGGCTCAGCTGATTGGAGCGCTGAATCCGTGGAGAGATTTTGCGGCATCCGACCGATTCGTGTACTTATCCGGTGAGAAAGCCGAGCCGGTCTATTTTTCCTTCATTTCGGCCCCGACAGGTGGGCGCGGCATCGCCTGTTATCGCGGTGAAAACGATTATCTCCGCGCCCGGCGGCGTCTGACGTGGAAGAACGAGAAGGACGAGCCGACCTTTTGCTTGCAAAATGCGTGGATCGCTCTGTGGGATGATCGGACGGCGCTGAGCCGGAACAGCTATACGCAGATCCGGGAATTGGGTTTCGGTTTTCGCGGACGGGGTGCGTGGCTGCATTTTGATCGCTACGCCGTCGGGTATGCGCCTGTCCCGATAGACGCGCGGGAGACGGATTGGTTGACCGATCAGTTCGGAAATCTGCACATGATGCTTCGCGCTGTCTATGAACAGGGATTAAACCCGGAATTCGATGCCGGGAAAGCCCTCGTCCGGTGGTATGAACCCAAGGACAAGCTGTACTATACCCATCCGCTGGCTATTCCCCTGAACGAATCAGCGATATTGCGCCCTGTGGCAACGCTACGGGAAAATGACTGGGTGCGGCAGGTACGCTGGATGTCTGTGTCCGCCTGCTCCGTTGAGATGGACTGGTGGTATCTGGACTGTATCTATGCGGATGACGATGGGCGGGAAACCTACCCCCGCCTGTTGGTGGCAGTGGATACGGCGAGCGGCTGTATGCTGGCACAGCAGCTGCTTGCCCCCTCTCACAATCAGCCGGGTGCCGCAGTGTCCATGCTGGGCGATCTCGTGGAACGGTACGGAAAGCCGGCGGAGCTGCGGGTCTGCGATCCGGACCTGCACAGCATCTTGGCCGATGCATGCCGCAAATTCGGAATGCATCTATTGGTGAAAAAACGGCTGCCTGCCATAAAGGTAGCCCGAGAAACGCTGGCGGCCGATTGGAAATGAGCGCCGCTATGGGGGAATTCCCGGCTCTTTTCGCCAAATTCCGGAAGATTTGCAAAAAACACTTGCATTTTCTGTGCGGGTGTGGTATAGTCTATCCGTTAGTCTATGGATTCCGAAAGAGGTGACAAGCAATGAAAGAGGGTATTCATCCTTCCTATGGTCAGACCACGATCACCTGTGCCTGCGGCAATGTGATCACCACCGGTTCCACCAAACAGGACATCCGGGTTGAAATTTGCTCTAAGTGCCATCCGTTCTTCACCGGTAAGCAGAAGCTGAACGATATCGGCGGCCGTGCGGATCGCTTCAACAAGCGTTTTGGTCTGAATGGCGAGAAATAAGCATCCGATGCTTAACCCGGGCAGTGCAAGGAATTTGCACTGCCCTTTCTCGTGTTAGGAGGGGATTGCCATGAGCGGCGACAGCTATCGCACGGTGGCCGGAGAGGCCGCCGACGAATTCACCGAGAAGCGCTCCCGGTTCATCGGATATATTCGCCCGGTGCAGACGGAGGAGCAGGCGCTGGAGTTCATCCGCGCCCGCGCCAAGGAGCATTGGGACGCCCGCCATAACGTGTACGCCTATGTGCTGGAGGGGGGCAATCTGTGCCGCTATTCCGACGACGGCGAGCCCCAGGGCACCGCGGGGATTCCGGTGCTGGAGGTGCTGCGCAAAACCGGGCTGACCGACTGCGCCGTGGTGGTGACCCGCTATTTCGGCGGGATTCTGCTGGGGGGCGGCGGGCTGGTGCGCGCTTATTCTCACGCCGCCCGGCTGGCGGTGGAGGCGGCGGGGATCGTGGAGATGCGCCGCTGCCGACAGCTGGAGGTGCGGTGCGATTATGCCCAGTATGGCTTTCTCCCGGCGCTGCTGGCGGCGGAAAATGCCCGGATCACCGACACCCGCTACGACGATGGGGTGACGGTGCAGTTCACACTGGAGACGGAGCGGCAGGGGGCGCTGCAGGCAGCGCTGACCGAGCGCAGCGCCGGTCGGCTGACGTTGACGGCGCAGGGGGAGACGTATGTCCCCTTCCCGGTCGGCGCCGAAGCGTGAATATACGCCGCCGTGCGGATATCGACCGACGGTGGAGCCTGCCGACCTGTTGCGCCGGGACGTACCCCGGTTTTTTGCGGCTTTTAGCTTGCTGCTGCGGCAGACGTGCGCGGTTTACGCGGGGCGGCAATGAGGTTGTCGCAGGGGGCAAAAAAATTTTTGCGATTTTTGCAGGATTTTGACGGGTGTCTGCGTATAACCCGATGTCGTTCGTTTTTTTGCGGAGATCCCCCGGCCGGATCTCGATACGGAGCGGAGGTGGAGTCTATGACCCGATGGGATGCGATCGAAAAGCAGATCTTATCCCCCTATGCGTCTCTGGCGGCGGAATCCCGGGGGCGGGAGCGCCCGGAGAATGACAGCCCCTACCGCACCGCCTATCAGCGGGACCGGGATCGGGTGCTGCACTGCAAGGCGTTCCGCCGCTTAAAGCACAAGACTCAGGTGTTTCTGGCGCCGGAGGGGGATCACTACCGCACCCGGCTGACCCACACCCTGGAGGTGTCCCAGATTGCCCGCACCATTGCCCGGGCGCTGGGGTTGAACGAGGATCTGACCGAGGCGATCTCCCTGGCCCACGATCTGGGGCACACCCCTTTCGGCCACGCCGGGGAGCGCACTCTCAATGAGCTGATGGACGGCGGCTTCCGCCACTATGAGCAGAGCGTGCGGGTGGTGGAGCAGCTGGAAAACACCGGCCGGGGGCTGAATTTGACCTTCGAGGTGCGGGACGGAATTCTGCACCACACCAAAGGGGAGCTGGCCGCCACCCGGGAGGGGCAGATCGTCCGCTGGGCGGATCGCATCGCCTACATCAACCACGACATGGACGACGCCGTGCGGGCAGGCGTGCTGCGGGAGGAGGATATCCCGCTGGAGGTACATATGGCGCTGGGGGATTGCGGCTCCGCCCGCATCGACACGCTGGTGTCGGCGATGGTCGAACATGGCGTGGAGGAGATCGGCATGGATGCGGCGGTGGAGCCGTATTTCTGGGAGCTGCACACCTTCATGTACGATCATCTGTACCTGAATCCCAAGGCGAAAAGCGAGGAAAGCAAGGTGGGCGGCCTGCTGTCGGCGCTGTTCGGCTACTATGTGGAGAATCCCGACAGGCTGCCGGAGGAATACGCCCTTATCCGGGAGCGGGATGGGGTGCGCCGGGCGGTGTGCGACTATATCGCCGGTATGACCGATAATTTTGCGCTGGAGACCCACCGGGAACTGTTCATCCCCCGGGGCTGGGCGATGATCCCGCGATGAGCGTCCCCGTGGCCGCCGGTTCCTGTGGGAACGGCGAGAGCCGGGCGCGGCCACCTGCGGCGGATCGGAAAGGAGGGGGCGGCGATGCCTTTGCCGGAAGCCTTTATACAGGAGCTTCTGCTGAAAAACGATATTGAGAGCGTCGCGTCCGGGTATATGACCCTCCGGCGCCGGGGCCGCAATCTGGTGGGGCTGTGTCCCTTCCATGGGGAAAAGACCCCCTCTTTCAACCTCTATCCGGAGAACAATTCTTTCTATTGTTTCGGCTGCGGGGCGGGGGGCGACGTGATCACCTTTGTCAAGCGGATTGAAAATCTGGACTATATGGACGCCGTGCGGTTCTTGGCCGATCGGGCGGGGATGCGGATGCCGGAGAACAGCCGGGAGAACGATGCCGCCGCCCGGATGCGGCTGCGGATCTTGGAGGCGAACCGGGAGGCTGCCCGGCTGTACCATAAGGCGCTGTACAGCCCCGAGGGGCAGGTGGCGCTGGACTATTTTCACCGCCGGGGGTATACCGACGCCACCATCCGCCATTTTGGGCTGGGCTTTGCACCGCCCGGGTGGGATTATTTGCTGAAAGGGCTGCGGGACAAGGGCTTCCACCCGGAGGAGCTGACCGCCGGATTTCTGGCGGCCAAGGGGCGCAACGGCGGGCTGTACGACGTATTCCGCAACCGGGTGATCATCCCCATCATCGACATTCGGGGCAATGTGGTGGCCTTTGGCGGACGGGTGCTGGACGATTCCAAGCCCAAGTATATCAACACCGAGAGCACTCCGGCGTACAGCAAGAGCCGCAACCTGTTCGCCCTCAACTTTGCCAAAAGCGCCGGACGGGAGCTGAACCTGTGCGAGGGCTATATGGATGCCATCGCCATGCATCAGGCAGGATTCACCAATACGGTGGCGGCGCTGGGGACGGCGTTCCCCGATGAGCAGATTCAGCTCATCGCCCGGTACGCCGACCGGATCAACCTTATTTTTGATGCCGACGGAGCGGGACAAAAAGCCACCGCCCGTGCCATCGAACGGCTGCGCAAGACCGGGCTGGATGTGCGGGTGGTCTCCATCCCCGATGGCAAGGACCCGGACGAGTTCATCAAGCGCAACGGTCCTGAGGCCTTTAAGCTGCTGCTGGAGCGCTCCGCCAATGCGGTGGAGCATCAGCTGCTGGGGATCGGTCAGCGCCACGATATCCAAACCTCCAACGGCAAGATCGCTTATCTGAAAGAGGCGGTGGCGGTGCTGGCGGCGCTGGATAGCCCGGTGGAGCGGGATGTGTATGCCGGACGGCTGTCGCAGCTGCTGTCCACCTCCAAGGATGCCATCCTGCAGGAGATCGACCGCGCCCGCCGCAGCCGCCAGCGCACCGAAACCAAGCGCCGTCTGCCGGAGCTGATGCGTAAGGAAACCCGGGAATTGGGACAGGTTAACCCCCAGGCTGCGGCACACCCCCGGGCGGCGGGGGCGGAGGAGAGTCTGCTGGGAGCGCTGCTCCAGCACCCCGATTATATCGGTCGTGCCGCTGCGCTGATTCAGCCGGAGCAGTTTGTGACGGATTTCAACCGCACGCTGTACACCCGGCTGCTGGAGCGCCATCGGCAGGGGCTGCTCATTGAGCTGGCGTTTTTGTCCGCCGATTACGATGAGCGGGATATGGCCTATATTGCCCGGATGCTGCGAGGGGCGCAGGAGCGGGCCGACACTCCGGAGGATCTGGCGGAATATGCCGCCATCATCCGGGAAGAATACGCCCTGCGGGGCATGAGCGACCCGGCGGCCGTTTCCGATGAGGAGCTGCGCCGCATGATGGAGGCTCTGCGGGAGAAGAAGCGCCGATCCTGAGACAACACGAAACCAAATGCGCCGGGGGGACTCCCCACGGGATCGCCCCGGCCGTTTTCAGAACAGACCAGAACAGAAAGGAACATACTCTATGAGCGACAAGAAGGAAAAGAACACCCCCGTTGTGGACGACGACGCGCTGGACGCGGAATTGCAGGCGGAGCGGGAGCAGCAGGCGCGGGAGGCCGCAGAGGAGCTGGAAGCCGAAGAAGAGCTGGAGGAGGCGGCGCCCGCCCCGAAAAAGGATAAAACCACCCAGCTCAACGATCTGGTGGAGCTGGGGCGCAGCAAGGGCAAGCTGACGGATCAGGAAATCATGGACGCCATGGAGAGCTTCGATTTCGATCCGGAGCAGATGGACAAGCTCTATGAGATGCTGGAGGCCAACCACATTCAGGTGGTGGACGAGTTCGCCAATCTGCCGCTGGAGGATCTGGAGCTGGGCACCGAGGGGCAGGATACCGACGATACCACCGAGGTCATTGCGGCGGAGAATATCTCCGTGGATGACCCGGTGAAAGCCTATCTCAAGGAGATCGGCCGGGTGCCGCTGCTGTCTCCGGAGGAGGAGACGGCGCTGGCCATGCGGATCATGGAGGGCGACGACAAGGCGAAAAAACGGCTGAGCGAGGCCAACCTCCGTCTGGTGGTCAGCATCGCCAAGCGGTATGTGGGACGGGGGATGCAATTCCTGGATCTGATCCAGGAGGGCAATCTGGGTCTGATCAAGGCGGTGGAAAAGTTCGACTATACCAAGGGCTTTAAGTTTTCCACCTACGCCACCTGGTGGATCCGGCAGGCCATCACCCGCGCCATCGCCGATCAGGCGCGCACCATCCGCATCCCGGTGCACATGGTGGAGACCATCAATAAGGTGAAGAAGGTGTCCAGCCAGCTGTTGCACAAAAACGGTCACGAGCCGTCGGCAGAGGAGATTTCCGAGGAGCTGAATATGCCGGTGGATAAGGTGCGGGAGATCATGCGGGTGGCCCAGGAGCCGGTATCGCTGGAAACCCCCATCGGCGAGGAGGAGGACAGCCATCTGGGCGATTTCATCCCCGATGATGAAGCCCCCGCCCCGGCGGAGGCAGCCTCCCATACCCTGCTCAAGGAGCAGCTGGACGACGTGCTGATGTCTCTGACGGAACGGGAGGCCAAGGTGCTGCGCCTGCGGTTCGGTCTGGAGGACGGCCGTCCCCGTACGCTGGAGGAGGTCGGCAAGGAATTCGACGTGACCCGGGAGCGGATCCGTCAGATCGAGGCCAAGGCGCTGCGCAAGCTCCGCCACCCCAGCCGCAGCAAAAAGCTGAAGGATTTTCTGGATTGAACTCAGATGTGCCGTCCCCGCAGGGGACGGCACGGCCGAGCGTCGGCGGAATGCCTGTCGGCCGGCGCAGCTGAGCCCGGTGTATCCCCCGGACGCGCGCTTTCGGGCGCTGCGGCCGGGGGTTTTTATGCTCTGCCGAAAAATGAAATGAAAAACGAGAATCGGAGCAAACGGTAGCAAAATCGAGAGAAAACGAGAGATTGAGGGATGTAAATGAAAAATTCCGGATTTTAGGGGTTGACAGCCGTTTTCGCCTGTGGTATGATAGCGAACGTTCCGCAGAAAAGCGGCGTTTTCCCGCACGTCTCACGGTGTCGGACGAGCCGCCCGTATGCAAGATATCCGGTACCGTCGGTTGCCCCGACGGTGCGCTCAACGCTTAATTAGGAGGAAACTACAATGACTTTTATGGCAAAAGCTGGTCAGGTCGAGCGTAAGTGGTACGTCATCGACGCTGCCGGTAAACCCCTGGGCCGTGTCGCTGTGCAGGCCGCCGTGCTGCTGCGCGGCAAGCATAAGCCCACCTTCACCCCTCATGTGGATTGCGGGGACAATGTGATCATCATCAACTGCGCCCAGGCCGTGCTGACCGGCAAGAAGCCGGAGCAGAAGCTGTGGCAGCGCCACACCGGCTGGATCGGCAACCTGAAGACCACCAAGTACGCCACGCTGATGGCGCAGCGCCCGGAGAAGGCGATGGAGCTGGCTGTGGGCGGCATGATCCCCAACAACACCATCGGCCGCGCGGCGGAGACCCGTCTGCATTGCTATGCCGGCGCGGAGCATCCCCATGCGTCCCAGAAACCCGAAGCGATCGAGCTGTAATTGAGATTGAAGGAGGCTATTACAATGGATTACAATGCAAGACCCTTTTTCTATGGCACCGGCCGCCGGAAATCCTCTGTTGCTCGGGTGCGCCTGTACCAGGGCACCGGCAAGGTGACCATCAACGGTCGTGACATCGACGACTATTTCGGCCTGGAGACCCTGAAGCTGATCGTGCGTCAGCCGCTGGCTCTGACCGGTCTGACCGAGAAATTCGACGTGGAATGCCGGGTAGCCGGCGGCGGTGTGACCGGCCAGGCCGGCGCCATCCGTCACGGCATCGCCCGTGCGCTGCTGCAGTATGACAGCGAGAATCTGCGCTCTTCTCTGAAGAAAGCGGGCTTCCTGACCCGCGATCCTCGTATGAAGGAGCGGAAGAAATACGGCCTCAAAGCCGCCCGTCGCGCTCCGCAGTTCAGCAAGCGCTGATCACCCGCGATTTTACAACCAAATTGCTTCAAAAGCCCCGGAAAATCAAGGTTTTCCGGGGTTTTCTTATATCCGCCGCGTTTGTTCTGCTTTCAAAAAATCTGATGGGATCAGACCCGGTTTGACGCGATCATTTCATGTTAATGATGGGCTAAGTGCCGTTTTTGACCCCGAAACTGTTAACGGATGGGCTAATTTTGGGGGGGTGCTCATGCGGTCATCCGGAGCAGATCGCCTCTGCATAAAAAATGAATAAAAGCTCCGAAAAACGGTTTCACCGGGTTTGAAACGGTTTGACCAAACCGAATGAACTTTATCATTTTTCGCAGGGCAAATGCCGCCGCAGGATCGATAAGTTGAGTACGGCCTGCTATGCTGACGGCAGAAGGGACGGTATTGAGAAAAGCATCTCGAACCCTATCATATAGGGTTCGAGATGCTTTCACTTTTAAACCAGCACTTTTGGGTTTAAAACTTGAACCTATCCGCGGAAATGTCAACAAATTCGATCGGATCGTCTTGTAGGAACATTACCATATAGATAGGGAGATAGGTCAGCTTTCCATTGGTCCTTATATTATCGTTTGTAAAAATGTAAGCTTCTTCTATTCCGTATTCTGTGACGGCCATCACATTGTCCAGTGCCGAGTGCTTTTCATAATCTTTTCCGCTCTTTACCTCAATAGGAAGCACCCGCCCTGCGTGCTCGACTACAAAATCAAGCTCGCCCTTTTTCTTGCTGTTGTAATAGTACAGCGGATAGCCGTGGGCATGAAGCTCTTGCGCCACCACGTTTTCATATACAGCACCTTTGTTGACATCCTTTTCCTTGCTGACGATCTTCAGCTTGCAGGCTTTTCCGTATATGGTCGTGAGCAGTCCTACATCTGACAGGAACAGCTTAAATAGTGTGCTCTTTTCATTCAGCATAAGCGGCACTGTGGGTTCCGTAGTGTTAAATACGCCCAAAGCGACACCGGCTTTCCAAAGCCATATGAAGCTGTCCTCGACCCGATCATAGCGCAGTCCTTTTTTAATGTCCGCGATCATAAACCGCTTGTTCTTCTCGTTCAGCTCCGCCGGGATAAGCTCGTAGATATGCGCGATGATCAGCTTGCGGTTTTCCGCTTCATACTGCGTAAAATCCAATTTATACTGCTCAATGATGGCTCTGTGCTCATCCATTACATCGTCGATACTGCCAGTCATCCGATACTTTTCCACCGCAGCAGGCATACCACCGATGATCAAGTAGAGATTAAACATCTCCATGATCTTACCGTGGATCACATCGTCTACAGGTGTTTTCGCGGCAAACGCTTTCCGCAGCACGTCCAATACAGGCTGGCCTACATTGAATACTTGCAGAAATTCTTCAAAGTCCAGGGGGTACATATTGAGCGTCTGCAGATAGCCGACCGGTGCGGACCTCAAGTTCACGATCTCCACGCCTAAAAGTGAGCCGGACAGAATATATCGAAACCGCTTATCCTCCACAAGGAATTTAATTTTAGTAACGATCTCCTTATATTTCTGAATTTCATCAAAGAAAAAGAAAGTCTTGCCGGGAACGATCTTCTTATCGCTGTACAGAGACAGCTTGAGAATTAGGTCGTCTATACCCGTCGCTCCGCTTAGGATATCTACAATTTCCGGTTGCCGTATCAGATTAAATTCGATGTAGTCGCAGCCTGCAGTCTTTAGGCATTCACGGATAATAAATGTCTTTCCTGCTTGGCGGACACCATATACCAGCAGAGCTCGGTCACTTCCCTCGATCCAGTGCATAATGTCCTTCTCGATTTTTCTTTTCAGCATTATTATCACCTCTACGGCTATTCTGTGCATTTTCCAAGAATACTATACCACGATTTTGACATTTTTCAAGGGGCTCAGACCTGTAAATTGACATTTTTTCTTTTATTATGGCATCAATGAGGAAAACTGTGCAGCTGGCAAAAGCAAAAGCCACACGGCTTTTTCTGTACCCGGCATTACATAGCTGTCCGCCATCGCCGCAGGCAGCTAAATTTACAGACAAGGAGGAATCCCAAAGTGGCGAATGGTAAAGTGATCGCCGTAGCCAACCAAAAGGGCGGCGTCGGCAAAAGCACCAGCGTCTATTGCATCGGCGCGGGGCTTGCCATGGACGGCAAACGAGTTTTGCTTGTGGATGTTGACCCGCAGGGCGATCTCACCAAGATGCTCGGTCAGCGCAAGCCCCATGAGCTGCCGCATACCCTGTCGGAGCAGATGAACGCCGTTGTGCAGAACAAAACCGAGCCGGAGCACCCGGAGATCCTGCACCATCATGAAGGCTTTGATTTTGTCCCTGCCAACCGCAGCCTATCGGCGGTGGAGGTGGGGTTGGTCAATGTCATGAGCCGTGAAACCGTGCTCAGACGCTATCTGGACGGCATCAAGCAGGATTACGACTATGTGCTGCTGGATTGCCGCCCGTCGCTGGGTATGTTGGTCATCAATGCCCTGTCGGCTGCGGATCATGTACTCATCCCGGTGCAGGCGGACTATCTGGCCGCTGAGGACATGACGGAGCTTGTGGGTACGGTGCAGAGCATCCGGCAGCAGATCAATCCCAAGCTGAAAATCGGCGGTGTCTTTCTGACGATGGCGAATGACACAAACTTCCGCAAAGACATTGTGGTCGGGGTAAAAGAAAACTTTGGCAAGCATCTGCCCGTACTGGATGCCGTCATTCCCGCTACGGTGCGGCTGGCGGAGATCAGCACGGCAGACAAGAGCATCTTCCGGCATGAGCCGCGCGGACGGGCTGCCGCGGCCTACGGTGCGCTGGTAAAGGAGGTGGAACGCATTGGCGAAAAGCAACGCATCCGAGATGCTGACATCACTCGATAGCCTGTTTACCACACAGGAGCAGCGGGACGAAGCCAAGCGCGACAGTGTGCAGGACATCCCGCTTGCCCAAATCAGCGATTTCCCCGAACATCCCTTCAAGGTAAAGCAGGACGAGGCCATGATGGAAATGGCGGAGAGTGTGCGGCAATACGGCGTCTTGGTGCCGGGGCTTGTGCGGCAGTTGGAGGACGGCAGTTATCAGATGGTATCGGGACACCGGCGCAAGCTGGCTAGCGTCCTGGCAGGACGGGACACGATCCCCTGCATCGTGCGCAACCTGACGGATGATGAAGCCGTTATTATCATGGTGGACAGCAATCTCCAGCGCGAGCGCGTATTGCCGTCGGAAAAGGCATTTGCCTATAAAATGAAGCTGGATGCCATGCGAAGGCAGCAAGGAGAGCGGACAGATTTAACTTCTGCCCCACTGGGGCAGAAGTTTGACGGAAAGACTTCCCGTGAGCTTCTGGCGATAGAATCACCGGATAGTCACAGCCAAATCCAGCGCTATATCCGCCTCACCAACCTCATCCCGGAAATTCTGGACATGGTGGATGAAGGTCGGATCGCCTTTCGCCCTGCGGTAGAGCTATCCTACCTTGCCGAACAGGAGCAGCGCACTCTTTATGACACCATGGGGTGTGAGGACTGCACGCCGTCGCTTGCACAGGCCATTAAGATGAAGGCGTTCAGCCGCGACGGGAAGCTGACTGATGCGGTGATCCTGTCCATCATGGAGGAGGAAAAGCCCAACCAACGGGAACAATTCCGCTTGCCGCGAGATCGTATCAATAGATTTTTTAAGCCGGGGACGCCCGCGCAGACGATCGAGGATACGATCATCCGGGCATTGGAGCTGTATCGCAAGCGGCAGCGGGATATGGAACGATAGATTTTTCCGCCAAGGGACAGGTCTGCCCTGCAAAATGCGGATGTATCGGCGCGGCGCTTCACCGCTCCCCCTCTCCACACCTCACCCCCTCAAAAACCTGCTGTACCTGCCGAAAAAAGAGATAGCGTTGCGTCGATTTCAGCCTTCGGGTACAATAACGGCGAAAGGAGGTCGTTTTCATGAAACAGATCCTGGTTTTTGTGTTTTCGGTGGGTATCCTGCTGCTTTCCGCCTGTGCCGCGCAGTCAAATGCGCCGGAAACATCCACAGCAAGCGACCGGGCAGGCATAACAGAGAGCACCTTGCCCCGACAGGAGGAGCCAATTTATTCTTCGGCCGGTAATGAAATCGCTGAAACCATCCCCACAGAAAGCACGATGCAACCGACGCAGCCCACAGAACCGCAACCGGGCGTTACCGCAGAACCGCCGCTCACAACAACACCGCCGACGCAAAAGCCCACGCAGCCGCCCCAAGCGCCGCAGGAAACGGCAGAAACAAAGCCGCCCGAAATCATCACACAGCCCTCCGAAGCGCCGACCGAGCCACCGGATACAGCATCTGATCCCGTCTACACACAGGCAGACTTTGACAGGATCATCTCGGAAGTCAGAGCTTATGCGGAAAGCTATGCGGCACAGGGCTTTCGCTTTATCTGGACGGACAGTATGGCGTTTTCCCAGGATGTCGGATACTTCGGGACGCCGTATCTCCGACAGGAAGGCGTGGACGGCACGATCAGCCGACTGCAATACCATGTGGATAAGATCGTCAAAACTTCCACCGATCCGGCCAACGGTGTGACCGTATCCGAAATGAGCTACAAGGTCGTACAGATCGAACGGAACGGAGAGATCGCTTTTGCCGTCATTTACGGCGGCTGAACAACTTCATATCAAGCAGAAGCACCGTCTTTTTTCGGACGGTGTTTTTTTGCGCCCAAAACAAGGAGGAACGAACAGAATGAACCGAAAAATCACCAAGCTCGGCAGCTTGCTGCTTGCCTTTACGCTGCTGCTGTCATCCATGCTCCCCATCACCGCCTCGGCGGCATCCGGCGTGACCATGGATCTGACTAACTGCCATGTCAGCTGGGACTACACACTGACCGACGAGGACGGCAACGCTTTCACCGCTGCATACGGCGTCAGGGCCGAGGACAATCCTTTCGGCGGAGCCGTATCACCCGCCGTGCGGAAAATGCACGACTACACCGCCAAGCGAAACGGGCTGACCGGCTCCAGAGCGGATTGGACTTACGGAGCAGACTATGTGTACTGCTTTTGCATCGAACACGGTGTACCGCTCCCGAACAATTACGAATATGCGGGGTCAAGCGATCCGAACCACGGCAACAAATATCAGATGCTTTCCAACGAGCAGAAGGATCTGTTGGCGCTGGCACTGACCTATGGCTACCCCAACCGTGTGGGCTTGCAGACCAGCAAGGACGCAAACGCCTGCTACGCCGAAACATCATTCCGTATCTCGGAGAGAAGAAGATCGCGGATGTGACTTTGGATGATATTCAGCTTGCCCTTGTGCCGGTTTCCCAAAAATCCGCTTCGGTGTATAAGTCGGTCATCGTGATCTATAAGTGCATTTTCCGTGCGGCAGAGGAAAGCCGGATCATCAGCAAAAATCCCACAGTGTATTTGTCGCCCCAGGGCGGCGGTGTCCCGCAGGGAGAGAAGCAGCCGTTGACGGATGAACAGGTGCAGCGGCTGTTGGATGCGGTTCGTGAATTGCCGCCCTATGTCTTTATCATGCTGGGGCTATACGCCGGTTTGCGGCGGGAAGAAATTCTCGGTCTGCAATGGGATTCGGTCTACCTGGACACTGAAGCGCCGTATTTGACTGTGCGCAGAGCGTGGCATGTGCCGACCCCATATATTTCTGTCCGGCGTGCATGGCGGGGAAGCCACCGGAAAGAGCCGGAGATCTCTACCGTATTAAAAACTCCGGCATCCAGAAGGGATATTCCCATTCCAAAGTGTTTGGTAGAGTGTCTGCGAGAGGCAAAGCGATCTTCCAAATCTGCCTTTGTGATTTCAAATCGTAAGGGTGGCCCCCTTTCTGAGGGAGAGTTTGTGGGAGTTTGGTACCATGTTAAAAGCCGCACCGCAGGAGAGAAAATCAGCTACAAGTATGTGAATGGGGAACACATCCGTTATACGACCTGCCCCATTCTCGGAAGCCATCGGAAAGGCTTCCCGAACCATGTGTATAGTCTGGATTTCCATGTGACCCCGCACCAGCTTCGCCACACATACATTACGAACCTCTTATATATGGGTGTAGACCCCAAGACCGTGCAATATCTCGCCGGGCATAAAAACAGTAAAACAACTATGGACATTTATGCAAAAATCAAGTATAATAAACCTCAAGAGCTTTTCCCTGTCGTAAACGCTGCGTTACGGCCTGTCGCAATGCCTTGAAAATACCCGTTTTTAACGATGCTTTCTGTTAATGTACGGGCTAAGTCCAGTTGCGACATCCTCAAAAGTGTTGGAATATCAAGGGGAATCGGGATTTTTTCAGCCCAGTACAGCCTCAAAGCCGCCCGTCGCGCTCCGCAGTTCAGCAAGCGCTGATCACTCGCGATTTTACAACCAAATTGCTTCAAAAGCCCCGGAAAATCAAGGTTTTCCGGGGCTTTTCCTTATCCACTCGGCAGATGTGGCTTGATCAGTTTTGATTTCTGCTGGGATCGGGGGGAAGAAAAAATGACCGAAATTTGCAAAAAACCTCTTGACAGGTAACCGTTCGGTTGCTATACTAATAGTAACCGAACGGTTACTGCTGACTTGGGGGTGAGATCATGGCCGGAGATACCAAGGAGCGTATTTTGGAGACGGCGCTCGCATTATTCGCCCGGAGCGGGTATTTGGGCACCTCTATGAGCGACATTGCCCGGGAACTGGGGATTACCAAGGGTGCCTTGTATAAACACTATACGAGCAAGCAGGAGATTTTGGACAGCATCGTGGAGCGGATGAACAAAATGGACTATGAGCGTGCCGAAGAATATGAAATGCCGGAAACGGAGCCGGACGGCTTTGCGGAGGCGTATCTGCACACACCGATCGAAAACATCCGCACGTACAGCATGGCGCAGTTTGACCATTGGACGAAGGAGCCGTTCTCCTCGAATTTCCGCAAAATGCTGACCTTGGAGCAATATCGCGACCCCAAGCTCGCCCGGCTGTATCACGAGTATCTGGCCACCGGCCCGACCGCGTATATGGCGGCGATCTTCCGTAAGCTGACGGATTCCGACGATGCCGCCATGCAGCTGGCGTTGGGATTTTACGGACCGATGTTCCTGCTTTACAGTGTTTACGATGGAGCAAGCGAGAAAGAACGCATAGCTCCCATGCTGCGTGCCCACATCGACCGCTTTATTGCGGAGATCGAATCCGGGTATAGAAAGTCAGGGACAGACGCATGAAAGAGACCGTAGAAGAAAAGCACTGGGTCCTGTGCCCGCTGTGCGGAGCCAAAACGCGCCTGCAGCTCTTGCCGGAAACGGAGCTGAAAGCATTTCCGCTGTTTTGCCCGAAATGCAGGCGCGAAAGCGTTATCAACGCCAAACATTTTATTGTTGAAGCCAGACAGCCAGACGCTGAGACGCAGTGCTGATCGCAAAGCCGATCATGCGCTGCGTCTTGTTTTTTGAACGGAGGAGTTTGTATGTACGCGCTCATTTACACCACCAACACCGGCAGCACCAAGCGCTATGCCGAGCTGCTGGCACAGGAAACCGGACTTCCGGTCTATTCGCTTGCCGAGGCGAAAAAGGCCGTCCCGACCGGAGCGGAGGTCATTTACCTCGGCTGGATCACAGCCGGCGCCGTGAAGGGCTACGCCGGCGCCGCCAAGCGATATCGCATACGAGCGGTCTGCGCGGTGGGCATGGGGCAGACCGGAACGCAGACCGAAAGCGTGCGGAAAAAGGCGGCTGTTCCGGCAGCCGTTCCGCTGTTCACTCTGCAAGGCAACTTTGATGTGAAAAAGCTGCGCGGCCTGTATCGAGTCATGATGGAGATCATGGTCAAGGCGGCCGGTAAAAGTCTTGCCGCGAAGAAAGAGCGCACGCCGGAGGAGGACGATATGCTGGACAGGATGCTCCACGGGGGCCAGCGGGTCAAAGCGGAGAATTTAAGCGCTGTGCTCCATTGGTATAACGCACAGCAATAAGAATGGGAGGGATTTATCGTGATGTGTCCGAAATGCGGAAAAGAAATGAAAAGAGGGTATTTATTCAGCAGTAAGGACGGCGCTTTCAGCTTCGCAAATGAAGTGCCGGGCGCTCTGGAAAATGCCAAATACGCAGAGGGCTTTGTGAGGATTACCGGGCTGAAGGTCGGGGGCCGTACCGGTGTGGCGGCCGGCTGCTGCGATGGGTGCAGAGTGGTTGCAATGTCATACTAAGGGGGTGCAGAGAGAATGAAACTCTATTTTGGCAATGCCGTTACGACGGCGACAACCCTGATGATCCTTGTGTTGCTTGGATTCATCGGGTATTCGGTTTGGGAGCGCGCAAATATTCTATACTGGGGACGCAGAAGTGCACTTCTGCTGATCTTCGGTCTGGTGATCTGCTGCTTTGCGGCGGCGCGGGATGGCCTGGACAGAACGATTCAGCACGCCATCGACGGCAGCTGTGCGCCGGGGCTGTTTCCGCTCATCAGCGTACCGACCGTCGTCGGCTGTGTCGGCGCGCTGCTGATCATGGTGGCCGCCGTTGCCACGCCCATCGCCAAAACGCAGCAGGCGCGGGAGGTCTGGTTCTATGTGATGTCCGGCGGCGCGCTGCTGAAGATCGCGACCATGGAGATCGCGCGGATCGTCCTTTGAGGCGGCATGGGGTGCAGGATCCGGTCACGAGTGTCCCGGCCGCATCGGGGCGCAGGCGGAAAGCCGCGCGGCGGCCGCCCCGGAGTTTTCCGAGAATGGGGGCTGATCCCTCTGCGGCGGCAGCCGCCGGTACAGAACGCAATAGGGTATATCAGCCCGGAGAGCGGTTGCCTATGGGCTGATCGACAAAATCATTGATACAGGAAAAGGAGAAAAACCATGTCAAAGAACAATATTCTCATCCGACTTGAAACCAAGGACGAGTACAGAGCCGTCGAAAACCTGACCCGGGAGGCATTCTGGAATGTCTACCGTCCCGGCTGCATGGAGCACTATGTGCTGCACTGCTATCGGAACGATCCGGCATTCGTGCCGGAGCTGGACTTTGTGATGGAACTGGACGGCCAGCTGATCGGGCAGGTCATCTATGTGCGGTCGGAGATCGACTGCGATGACGGACGAAAGGTACCGATCATGACCTTCGGCCCCATCGGCATTGCGCCCGCATACAAGCGGCAGGGTTACGGAAAGCGGCTGCTGGACTATTCCATGGAGAAGGCCCGGGAAATGGGTGCGGGAGCGCTGGCCATCACCGGCAACATTCTGTTCTACGGCCAATCCGGCTTTGTCCCGGCCAAAACAAAAGGGGTGCGCTATGCGGACGATCCGGAGGCGGACTATTTCCTCATCAAGGAGCTGACGCCCGGCTTTCTGGACGGTATTTCCGGCACCTACAAAGACCCGGAGGGGTATTTCGTCTGCGAGCGCGATCCGGAGGGCTTTGCGCGGTTTGAGGCTACTTTTCCGCATAAGGAGAAGCAGAAGCTGCCCGGGCAGCTGTTCTGATCGGAAGCAGGACGAAAGAATACCGTTGAAAAAGGAGACGATGACCATGATCCCAACCTGGAAGATCTATCCCCGTTCCCAGGGGCATAGCACGGTATATCTGAAAAATGTTATCACCGACCCCGCCATTACCGTGGGCGACTATACCGTCTACGACGATTTTGTCCGCGACCCGCGGGATTTTCAGCGCAACAATGTACTGTATCACTATCCCGAATGCAACCATGACAGGCTGCATATCGGTAAATTCTGTTCCATCGCCTGCGGCGCAAAGTTCCTCTTCAATGCCGCCAACCATACGCTGGGCAGTCTCTCCACCTATCCGTTCCCGATCTTCTTTGAGGAGTGGGAACTGCCTGCGGATGCGGATTCCATCGCCGATGCGTGGGATAACCACGGCGATATTCTGGTGGGCAACGACGTGTGGATCGGCTATGAAGCCGTCATTTTCGCGGGCGTGACCATCGGCGACGGGGCGATCATCGGCACGCGCGCGGTGGTGACAAAGGACGTGCCGCCCTATACCATCGTGGGCGGCGTTCCCGCCAGACCCATCCGCCAGCGCTTTGACAAGGCGACGATCGAGAGACTGGAGGCTTTGCGCTGGTGGGATTGGGACGCGGAGAAGATTCGGCGTAATATCCCGGCCATTCGGTCCGGCGACATTGCCGCGTTGGCGCGCGCGGAATGAACCGGCCGCGATCGCGTCGGACGGATGACGGATACGCGCCGTAAAACCGAAACGATTAGGAGCATCAAAATGGTTCGTTTGGCTTGTTGAGATAATGCGGGAAGATAGGGTGAAAAAGGGCCGGACACACTTCTCGCCGGGACAAAGACCATGCTCGTGTGCGTGGAGCGGGAGGTCCTGAAGCGGTCGGGCTATGCGGCACGTCTGTCTTGCCATCGTTCGATCATCGTGCAGAAGAAAATCCCCTTAATGGGGGCGCATCGGGTTATTCCTCCTGCCGGACGGGCTTTGGTGAAAGTGGCCTCTTGATTTATGAGGCGCTCTGTGCTATGATTCTCTCCGGCAGTTTTGTATGGAGGACGTATAGTAATGGAGAAAAAGGCCAATCATTTTTCCGGGCAGCTGGGGTTTGTTCTCGCCGCGGCGGGGAGCGCCGTCGGAGTCGGCAACCTGTGGCGGTTTCCGTATCTTGCCGCCAAAGACGGCGGCGGATTGTTTCTGATGATCTATCTGATTCTGGTGCTCACATTTGGCTTCACGCTGTTGACCTCCGATATCGCCATCGGCCGCCGCACCGGAAAGAGCGCCATCGGCGCCTATGCGCAGATGCACCCCAAATTCAAGTTCCTGGGCATACTGACCTTTCTTGTCCCGGTGATCATCATGACCTATTATGCCGTGATCGGCGGGTGGATCACGAAATATGCCGTGCTGTATCTGACCGGTCAGGCGCAGGAGGCGGCGACGGATAACTATTTTACCGGATTCATTTCTTCCTCCGTCTCGCCGGTGATCTTTGCGCTCGTGTTTATGGCCGTGACCGCCTTTGTGGTCTATAAAGGGGTCGAGGGCGGGATCGAACGCGTCTCGAAATTCATGATGCCGATCCTGCTGCTTCTCGTCGTGGTGATAGCCGGGTTCTCGCTGACTCTGAAAAACACCAATGCCGCCGGCGAGACCCGCACCGGTCTGGAGGGACTTCTGTATTACATAAAGCCCGACTTCAGGGGACTGACCTTGCAGCGGTTTCTGGAAATCCTGCTTGACGCGATGAGCCAGCTGTTCTTTTCGCTGAGCGTTTCCATGGGCATCATGATCACCTACGGCTCGTATGTCAAGCCCCAGGTGAATCTCGGCAAGTCGGTCAATCAGATCGAAATTTTTGATACGGGAGTGGCGCTGATCGCGGGCGCCATGATCATCCCTGCGGTATTCGTTTTTTCGGGCACGGAGGGGATGAGCGCGGGTCCCAGCCTTATGTTCATCTCGTTGCCCAAGGTGTTTTCCGCCATGGGGAAGGCCGGTGTGTTTGTGGGGGTCCTTTTCTTTGTGTCGGCGATTTTCGCCACCCTGACCTCCTGCATATCCGTGCTTGAATCCATCGTGGCGAACTGCATGGAAATATTCCATACCGGCCGCAAAAAGACCGTGCTGGTCCTGTCCGCCATATATCTGGCGGCGTCCGCCTGCATCGCCCTCGGATACAGCCTGTTCTATTTTGAGGTCAAGCTGCCGAACGGTTCGACGGGGCAGCTGCTGGATGTGATGGATTATATCAGCAACAGCGTGATGATGCCGTTCATTGCGCTGATTTCCACCATTCTGATCGGCTGGGTGGTGAAGCCGCAGTATGTCACCGACGAGGTGGAAAGAAACGGAGAAAAATTCCGCCGGAAAAAGCTCTATCGGGTCATGATCCGGTATATTGCTCCGGTCATGATGTTCATTCTGTTCCTGCAGTCCACCGGCATCCTGTCGAAAATATTGGGGCTGTTCCGCTGAGCGACAGCACGGAAAAGCCCGGAGTTTTCCATCGTCCGAAAATCGACGCGCCCCCGTTCCCGGCATATTGCCGGAAACGGGGGCGCTTTTGCGGAGCCGTTGGAGAGAGCGGCGGCTACCGCTGCTCGTAGGGGATATTCTGACGCCGAATGCACGCCTCTGCCCATGGCTTCCACCGGGCATACTCCTCGGCGGTGATGGAGACAAGGTGTCCTCCGTCCTGAGCCAGATACAGCATCTCATAGCCGCCGGAGCGGGTGCGTCCGAAAGCAAAGTTGAACAACTCCGGCGTCTGTGCATCGGGCGAGGAACGGCGGATGCGGACGATATACATTTCATTGGCGGCAAACCGGCTGGCATAGCCGTTGTCCAGCGGGGCGTCTGTGAACGGCAGCCGATCCACAAAGGTCAGGAAGTTGCGCAGCGCCGCAATATCCTCCGGGTGATCCAGATTGGTGATCCAACCGGCATCGCTGCGTTCGGGGAAAAGAGAATAGGAAACATTGCCGGACAGAATATGCGCGGAGGTGTACAGCGACTCGGTGAGTCCTTTCGCATCCACCGTCCCGTCCTTGAGATACGGGAAATCCCGCGTGGCCGTCACCTTGGGCATATGGCAGTCCGCCGCCAGAGCCGCCGTTTTTTGCGAGGCGTCGGCGGACAGGCGGTTTGCGCAGAGCACCTGCTGCTGCGTACCGGACTCGTCCATAAGATAGAACCACCCGGCGCTGTAATCCTCGATGGCATAGGTGCGGAAAGAGGGATATCCGCTTCCGCTCCGCCAGAAATCGGCGACCTCCAGATAGGCGTAGCCCGCCCCCTCATACAGCGCCAGAGAGCCGTTCGGGTAATACTTCTCCACCAGCGGGCGCAGCGAGGCAATCGAAACCACCGCGTCGCCGGTCAGCATTTCGTACCACATGGAGGAGGGGTATTTGGCCTCCTCCGCCATCTGTTCCTCCGGGGTCACTCGGTCCAGGTGGGTCACATAATAGGTCAGTGTCACACTGCCGTCGGTGTTGGTGCAGAAATAGAGATGGATTTCTTTGGCGGCGTTTTCCTGCAGCAGCGTCAGGAATTCTTCGGAGAGCGGCAGGGTATACCATTCCCCGGCAAGAAAATCGTAGGCGTCGATGGCGGTTTTATTGCGATCGAACACATACGCCGTGGTGCCGTCCCGGCTGAGGGCGCTGGCCGACGGATGCCCGCTGATGGGGGTCTCTGCGCCGGTCAGCCGATCCAGCAGCGCATAATCGGCATAAAAGCTGTTCTGATAGGTCTTGAGCTGCCGCAAGCCATACCGATACTGGAGCGGGCAGCCGCTGTCGGCAAAGGGCGTCTCCCGCCCGGCCGCAGTATCGTATACGCTCAGCCCGCCGTCGGCCATCGCCACAAAATACCGGTCGTCCGGGGTGCTGTCCAGCAGCTCGCCGGTGAAGGTATGCACCGCGCGGGTGGCAAGGTGGATGAGCACGTTGGTGCGGGCGGTGGTGTTCGCCTTGTCGTTGTCGAGGATATAGGCGGCGAACTGCCCGCCCTTGCTGATTTTTGCCGACGTATCCAGCGCCAAACGGGTGCTGCCGTCGGCGCCCGCCCTTTCCAGATTCTCCACGGTGCGCGCCCGCATCGAAACGAGGTAATACGTGCTGCGGTCGCCGCTGCCGTTGCCCTCCAGAATGCAATATTCCTTTTCAAAATCGGCGGCGTCCCCCGCCATCACCGTAGCGGTGCTGCTCAGGTCCGTCGGCACCGCATTTAGCTCGGCGGTGTTCAGGTCGTAGAAATAGGCGCGGCTCCCCGCGGTGAACAGCACCCGCCCCAGGGGGATGCTGAGATGCTTCACCCGGATCTCGCCCTGAATTTTCCCGGCGAGCAGCTCCTGCAGCGCGTGGGTGGGACAAAACACCGTGCCGTCGGCGGCGCTGTAAACCACGCAGGAGCAGCCCTCGTGGTCGGCGGCGGTGCCGCCCTTGCCGGCGTTGAATGTCAGCACCCCGGCATAGACCGCCAGCGGCGTCGGGGTGTCCTGACCGGCCAACGCCGCCAGCCGCACCTCGGTGTGGAGCTTTTCCTCCGCAATTCCGCCGGTTTTATGGGGCGGCGTGTCGCTGCCCGGAGTGACCGGCGCGGTGCGGGAGAGCCAAACGCCGCCGCCCGCCAGCACCACCGCGGCCACCGCTGCCGCCGCCGTCAGCGCCGCGATCCGGCGGCGGGGGCAACGGACGGGCAATTTTTCCGGTCTATCCTCCGGCGGACAAAGCGGCTCCGCCGGCGTCGCCCGTCTTCGCATCGTCCGGGCGGTTTGAATGAAATGCAGATACTTCATCCGAGATCCTCCTTTTCTTACAGCAGTGCCTTCAGCCGTCTGCGGGCGGAACGCACGCGGGTTTGGACGGTTCCGATGGGGAGCGACAATCCGGCCGCCACTTCCCGATAGGAGTATCCGTCCAGACAATGCAGGCAGAAGACGAGAGACTCATCGCCCGGCAGCTTCTCCAGCAATTCTTTGACAAGCAGCTCATCGTCATCCAGCGCGGGAATATCCCACGGGGCCTCCCCGTCTGCCGTGAGCTCCTCCCGTTGCCGGTCCCGCAAATAGTTCGCGCAGCGATTGCGGGTCGCCGTCAGCAGCCATGCCCGCAGATGGCGGACCTGTGTGCCTTTTTCCCAGGTGCCGTACAGAGACAGAAACACCTCCTGGCAGATATCCTCTGCGGCATCCCGGCATTGGACAAAGCTGAGCGCCGTGTGATAAACGGCGACCCGGTGCTCAGAATAAACCTTTTCCAATGCCCGCCAGCGGGTCTGCGCCGACCGTTCCATCGTTCCCACTCCTTCCCGTTCAATTAAGAGACACATGAAGAACCCCGTTTGTTTTCCGAGTGCGGAAAAAATTTCCGCCGCCGAAACGCCACTCTTATCCTCAGAGTAGCAGGTTCGGCGGCGGAATGCAAGATATTTCGGTGCTGTCTCCTTTTTTCGTTATGCCATAGTCGCCGCCGTGGGCAGCGTGACGCCGCAGCGCTGCAACGCCTCCTCCCGTTCCTTGCCCTCCAGAAATACGCTGGCATAGAGGATCTCCCACACCCGGTCGTTGTTGCTGATCTCCACACATCCCATTGTAAATGCCCTCCTTATGCGGTGCTTTGTGTATAGTATACCGCTGCGACTGTACAATAAAACGGACAGTGCAGACGCCGCATAGGGTCTGCATACGGGGATTCCGCATACAGCCCCTATGAAAAATGTCGGGAAAAGGCGAAAAATCTTCACAAATTATTTACAAATGGCGGTTGGTGTGTTATACTGCTTTTAATAAGGTCAAGGTGGCACCGTGTAAAGTCGGCAGATGCGTTTGATGCGGTATTGCCTTAAATCTACCGGAGACAGGAGCAGAGTGCATGAAACGAGCCGACGGCACCTATTTGCGTCATACCGATCCCATGTATCGCATCGCCGCCCATGTGATGGCGAAACGCAGCGATTCCATGAACGCCATCACGCTGGATATCCCGCTGGCGCCCATAGATTCCTACATACGGCAGAAGCGCCGCGAGGGCGTGTCCATCAGCCATATGGCGGTGATCATGGCGGCCTATGTGCGTATGGTATGCGAGTATCCGGCGGTTAACCGCTTTATCGTCAATAAGCGCGCCTATGCCCGCAATGAGCTGGCCATCGGCATGGTGGTGCTGTCCGGCAGCCACGCCGACACCGCCAACGGCGGCACCATGTCCAAGATCTATTTCGATCTGACCGACACCATCTTTACGGTGGA
>ERZ808240.260-NODE-260-length-72673-cov-41.283277_pt1 | contig 72673 bp, 64 predicted proteins | sample MGYA00521084_ERZ808240 | MGnify/ENA primary metagenome ERZ808240 (study PRJEB31516, sample SAMN03275571) | gut metagenome | biome: mammalia-associated habitat; material: feces | host: Papio cynocephalus | place: Kenya | collected 2012-08-06 ...
GGCCGTTTTGCTCAAATATAAAGGCCTTAACAAGGAGAAAAAATGAAAGGATTTACCTCTGTTTTGTCATCCCCGAAGGTTTCTGTCGGGGATCCGTTGTTGTCGTTGCTCTTTTTAAATAACGACAGATTCCCGACTACGACACTCGGGAATGACGCCACTAGCACAGGTGGCCGCACGGCTCATATTTCTTGCATCCCAAGTGCAGGCTTTACCCTTATAGAACTATTAGTAGTTGTTCTCATCATTGGTATTTTGGCGGCGGTGGCACTCCCACAATATAATGTGGCGGTGGAAAAGAGCCGCTTGGTTCAGCAGATTACAATGGTGGACGCCATTGTCCGCGCGCAAGAGGTATATTATATGGCAAACGGAACTTTTGCCGACGACTTGGACGATTTGGATATTTCCTACCCCAAGGGTTGCACTTTTGACGGGGGTGCAGGCGACCATACTTGGGTAAATTGCGGTAAATTTTCGGTCAATTACAAGCACGGCGGTTCTTCCAGCAATGTGCACGGGTCCAACGCCTCCCATTGGAGCCAAGGCCCCTTGCGCTACGAACGCATAATGTCTGTCGGCCCGCAGGCAAACGACGAGCACAAAACCTTCTGCCACGCGCAAACCTCGGATCAAACCGCTAACTCTGTATGCAAAAGTATGGGGGGAACCAACCCCACCAACAGCCCTTTATTTAGCGGTTTTACCCGCTACACGCTGTAAAAAGTGTAAAAACAGGCTATAAAAAACCGCGCCCGTAAAGAGCGCGGTTTTTTGTGAACTAAAAAGGCTTATTTGGCCAGTTGTTTCCAAGAGTTGGCTTCGTCTTTGAGCGCTTTTTTAGCGTCTTTGGCGGCCTTTTTGGCTTCGGCTTTCTTGGCTTCGTTGGCTTCTTTTTGCGCTTTGGATTTGGCCTTGGCGTCGGCTTTGGCTTGTTTCAAAGCGTCTTTTTGAGCCTTGGCTTTCGCTTTGGCATCGGTTTCGGCTTTTTTAGCGTTGGCTTTGGCGGTTTCAGCCTTGGCCTTGGCATCGGATTTAGCCTTTGCCGCTTGGGCCTTAGCGTCAGACTTGGCGGTGTTGGCTTTGGCCTTTAAATCTTTTTCGGCTTTTTTAGCATTGGCTTTGGCATCGGCCTTGGCCTGTTTGGCTTTCGCTTTGGCTTGGGCCTTGGCTTCGGCGGCTTTGGCTTTGCTGTCAGCGGAGTTGTTGGAGGCCTTGGCGGCTTCTAATTTGGCCTTGGCGTTGGCTTTTTGCGTTTCCAAGTTTTTTCTCAACGTGGTTACCTTGGACATCGTGCATTCGTTAATGCAGGTTACGTCCGCAGCGGCGCAGCCACAATTATCAGTAGCGGCGGAGGCGGCAGTCGGCCACGCGGCGGACAAGGTCAGCGCGAGGGCGAACAAGAGGATTTTCTTCATTGTGCTTCTCCTTTTAGTGTTAAAATATCTTACTTCCTTATTTTACAAAAATTCGTTTTTCCCGCTCAACGCCCTATTTTTAATTAATTTTTCCCCTTGGTAAAGGGCTCAATTTTGATAAAATGATATATATGGAAACGATTGTTGCTTCTACCCCGTGGTGGATAAATGCGCTTTTAGGTATTGTGGTGGCCAATTTGCTGGTATGGCCGCTTACGTCGCGCTGGGTGGAAAGCCATTTGGAAATCTTTCTTTTAATGGTAGGCGCGGCGGCGGTAACCATTAGCGGCGGGTGGAGTGTGGATTTTATTTACGAAACCCTGCAATATCCCGTTAATGTGGCGTTTATCGTGCTGGTCGTCAGCGTGATTTTTAACAATTATTCCCGCTATATCTTCCGCGTGCTTTTTGCGTTCTTCCGCAAATTGGAGCCGCAATACAGTTTTGCCCTGTTGGTATTTTTATTGGGGATTACGTCCTCTTTGGTGAGCGTAACGGTGGCGGCCCTAGTGCTGGCCGAGGTGTTAAAGGTTGTTAATTTGGAGCGTTCCTCCACCGTGCGGATTACCGTTTTTGCCTGCTATGCCATTGGGTTGGGGGCGGTGCTTACGCCGCTGGCCGAACCGTTGGGGTTGATTATTAACAACGCCCTTACCGGGGCGCCACACTTTGCGGATTTCTTCTTTTTAATGCGTCATTTCTTTGTGTGGATTGCACCTGCCATTTTGCTTTTGTCGGCGGCGGCGGGGTATTCGGCCCGCCACGCGGGTACTACGATGCAAATGCACATCCGCGAGGATAAAGAAACCTACGGTTCTATGCTGCGCCGGACGTGGCATATTTATATGTTCGTCGCCGCGCTTAATTTGATTAGCGCCGGATTACGCCCCTTGGCCCAAAGCACCATTACGCACTTGGGCGGAAAGGTCCTGTTTTTAGCCAATGCGGTATCCGTGATTATTGATAACGCCACCTTGGCCGCGATTGAAATCGTGCCGACTATCTCAATGAACGACCTTATTTATATGGTTATTGGGCTGGCGGCGTTTGGCAGTATGCTGGTGCAGGGGAACCTGCCCAATATTGTGGCGGCTGAAAAATTGGGCATTAAAAGCCGCGAGTGGGCCTCTATTGCCGTGCCGACAGGGTTTGTGCTAATGGGCGGTTACTTTATTGTTTTGTGGATTGTTTTATAGGCCCGGGCCTAAATTAAACCGGGTCTTTTGGCCCTTGTGGTCTGCTTACCTAATTAGTACCCTATATAAAAGGGAAAAATATGAAAAAATACTTAATTCTTGTTTTAGCCTGTCTGACGGCGGTGCCGTCTTTCGCGCAAAAATTGCCGAAAGCCCCCAAAGCAAAAGGGCTGGCCCGGGTGATGAAACAGCAAGCCCGTACTATCAGCCAAGCCAATGTGCTTACGCAAATTCCGATTTCCACACTTGCTTTAACCAATGTGCGCAAGGTGCAGGGGAAGGTATATTTTACTGCTGTGCCGACTATTCCGTCAGGTAGTTTAATTACCGAGCGGTTAATGGCGCAAACCGTTCCGCCGACGGACCCGTTCCGCTTGCCCCTCTTGTTAATTGACCCGTCGTACGAACAGCGTATGGCGGCTATCAAACAATATCAAACCACCCTGGAAAATTTTAAACGGTTTAAGAGCGATATCAACCCGGTGTTATATTACCAATCCAGACCGTCCGAACGGCGCACGTTGCCCACCTTGGAAAAGGCGGAACTGGTAAATAAGATTTTGGAAATGCACCGCCAACTGCGCGCGCTTAATATTTTGGTGGCTCCCCAAGACCGTCCCTTGGCTCAGGCCAATGCGTATGTACGCTACGCTATGGAAACGGTGGAGCCCAACTTTGTGAATTTGCTGGATTCCGGCTTGCGGGAAAAAAGAACGGACCGCAAATTTAACCAAGACGAATTTATTATGGAAGCGCCGAAAGAGGGGCGCTTGGCGGCCTTAAAGAATTATTTGCCCTATTCCTTGCGTTTGCGCCAAGCCGCGGGCAAACTGCCCGCCGGTATTAAAATGGCGGTGCTGAACGACCGCGCCAGCGCTTTGGCGGCTATTAAAGAAAAACACGCCACGGTTTTCTGCCCCAAGTGGAAAATTACCACTTATGCCGATACGGAGAAATTGCTAAGCGACATAAAATATGGCCGTGCACAATACGATGTTATCCTTACGGACTTAATGGTTCCTGGCGGTGGCGGGTACTACTTAACCGCTACCTTGCGCCAGCAAGGGTTTAAAGGGGCCATTTTTGCGGCGACGGCCTTTCAGCCTGACGAAAAACTCAGCATTGGACTCTTTAACAAAGGGTTTGACGGGATGTTTTCCTTGCCGGAGAATTTTGAACTCCAAAAAGATTGGCCCTTGGACGTAATGAACCGTTTAAACACTTATTTTTACTATCGGGATTTACATCATTGGAATAGGTAAAATAATTTTTTATAAAAGCACCCGGGGCGGATAAACTCTCCGGGTGCTCTTTTATATCTGCGCCTGTAAAAGATACAATATATATATGTTCAACTGGAAAGGATTTATTTGCGGTGTGGTTACTTCGGCCACCTTTGGGCTTATCCCGTTGTTTACGCTGCCGCTTTTGTCGGGCGGGATGAATGTCCCGTCTATTTTGGTTTACCGCTTTTTAATTGCCACCGTGCTGATGGGGGCGTTTATGGCGGCTACGGGCCGCTCCTTTAAGGTTAGCCGGAAGGAGTTTTTTATTTTGGCCGGGCTCAGCCTTTTGTATATCGGTTCGGCGGTGTTTTTGTTTTGGTCCTACCACTATTTGGCAAGCGGCATTGCCACTACGATGATGTTTTTGTACCCCGTGTTTGTGGCCCTTATTATGATTACGGTTTTTAAGGAGCGCAATTCCGTTTGGACAATGTTGGCTATTTTGCTGGCCGTTTGCGGGGTTGCCCTGCTCTCTTGGAACGGCAAGGGCGGCGGTGTGAGTTGGACGGGGATTTTGCTTGCGGTGCTGTCTGGCTTTTCTTACGGAATTTACATTATTTCCGTTAATAAATCGTGCGTAAAGGATATGAGTTCCACCAAATTAACCTTTTACGTTTTTATTTTTACGGCCTTTTTCCTGCTGTTAGGCACGGGACTGCTTGGCAAATTGCAGGGTGTAGCCACGCCAAAGGATTGGATGAATTTATTACTGCTTGCCATTATCCCGACGGTGGTTTCCAACATTACCTTGGTGGCCGCCATTAAGGCGATTGGTTCCACCTTTGCTTCCGTCCTGGGCGCTATGGAGCCGGTAACCGCTATGACGGTAGGCGTGCTGGTGTTTGGCGAGCCGTTTACGCATACGACGGCCTTGGGCGTGGTGATGATTATCTTTGCGGTAACGTTGGTTATTCTTTCGCCCGCGCTTGAAAAGGGATACCGCACGGGGAAATTTTTGTATATTACCAAAGTAAAGGGGATTCACCCCAATATTGTGCCGTATCACTAGCAGGTTTTTGCTACAATATAAAAAAATAAAAGGAGAAACTATGGGACGTAACGGTTCTATTCATACAATCGTTTTAGTGCTGGTAATGCTGATAGGTTTCGGCGCGGCGCTTGGCTGGCCGCAGTACGAAAAACACCGCACCCTAGCGGCGGCGCAAAAGGCCTTAGACATTGGCAAATCCTTGGCGTTTGCCGAGGCTTCCTATAAGGCGCGCTATAAAGCCTACACGCCCGATTTTGAACTATTAGGCGAAGCGTTGCCCTGCCCGGTGGAGCGCGCGGAAGGCAAAATAGAAATGGTATGCAGTGATTATGCCTTTTCGCTCGCGGAGGGAAATTTGGTGCGCGTGGCGCATAAAAGTTACCCCAAATGGTTTGATATTAATATAGACGAAGGCTCTATTGATTGTTCGCACGAAGAGGGCTCTTTGGTGGGGCAGCATATTTGCGCCCGGGTAGATTTGGCTGGTTCTAACAATTAAGGAGAATATATGAAGAAACTCTTATTTGTATTTTTGGCTTTGCCGCTGGTATTTGCCTGCTCTCCCAGCGTGAAACGCGTGGAGACCAACTTGGTAAAAGATGTTAGCGGCGGCTGGAACGATACCGACGCGCAAATGGTCGCGCAGGAAATGATTACCGATTGCTTGCAGGGCGGCTGGTATAACCGCTATTTAACCCGCAAAGGCAAAGAACCCGTGGTAATTGTGGGTACGGTAACCAATAACACGATGGAACACATCAACACGGGCGTGTTTGTGGAAGAAATCCAGCGCGCGCTTATCAACTCGGCCAAGGTGGACTTTGTGGCCTCTTCCGCGGAACGGGGCGAAATCCGCACCGAACGCTTGGAACAGGACGAGTTCGCTTCCGAAGAAACGCGCAAGGCGTTTGGCAAGGAAGTCGGGGCCGACTTTATGTTAAGCGGGGTTTTGAACTCCGTGGTGGACAAATCCGGCAGCAAGGCGTTGGTGTTCTATCAGGTAAATATGAAACTGATTAACATTGAAACAAACCAAATTGTCTGGAACGGCCAAAAACAGATTAAAAAATACGTCAAACGCAGTAAAGTAACTTGGTAGTTTTTATGAAGAAGGCGCGCGCATTATGTTTGGGGCTGGTGTTGTTTTGCTCCGCTTGTGCGGCGCCTTCCTTGCGTTTTAAAACCGAAGTCAATAAACTGGTTTCCGCGGGCCAGTTTAAACAAGCCGGGGAGCAAATCCTTTCCAAACAAAATAAATATTACAAAAAGAAGGATGCCACCCTTTTTTATTTGGACCGCGCTTCCCTCTTGCACGACGCCGGAAACCCCGCTGAAAGCGACCAACTTTTTTCCTCTGCCCAAGATTTTATAGATGCCCTGTACGCCAAGAGCGTTACGGGTTCTGTTGGGCGTTTTGTAATTAACGATTTAACCGCCCCTTATTACGCGGCCAATTACGAGCGCGCCCTGACTTATTATTACCGTGCAATGAACTTTTTGGAGCGGGGGGACCTTTCTGCCGCCGCGGTGGAAATGCGCCGGGCCGTTTTCTTTTTGGACGAACTGCGCGGAGCCAAACGCACGGGGTATAACGACGACCCCTTTGTGCAATACTTTGCGAGTTTGGTTTTTGAGTCCGTAGGCCAGCGGTCCGATGCGCGTATTTGCCGCCAAAACGCCCAAAATGCCTATGCGCGGCTGGGGGGCAAATTAAAAGTTTCTATGCCGGAATTTTCCGTTCCCGCCAATGCCAATAATTATGGCGAAGTAATTTTTCTGCACTACAACGGCCTTTTGCCCCTTAAAAAAACGCAAACCTTACAGGTGGCTTGGGACAGAGCCTTGGTGTTGGCTTCCTCTCCCACGGAGTCCACGGACCAAGTATCGCCCGAAGTGCAAAACGCCCTAATGGCCGGGTTGTACGGTTCGGCGGTTACGCTTTCGTTCCCGGTGCTGGAAAACCAGCCTTACCGCGTGGCTTCCTCGTGGGTATTGGCGGGCGGACAGGTATATACCACGCAAAAGGCGGCTGATTTTGCCGCACTTGCCAAACTGGATTTAGAGGAAAAAATGCCCAGTATCTTGTTCCGCACGGCTACGCGCGCGGTGGTAAAGGAAGTTGCCGCCGTGCAGGCGCGCCAATTGGCCGCTTCGGCTTCGGACAGCGACACAACGGGCGACTTGGCCGGGATGTTTGTAAGCGCCTTGGGAGCCGCCCTAGAAAAGGCCGACACCCGCCAATGGTTTACTCTGCCTGCCGAGGTGCGTATGACGCGGATTTTTGTGGCTCCGGGTAATCAAAATATCCGGGTGTTGTTTCGGGACGGAAATGGTAATATAATAGGAGAACATACCTTTGAAAATGTAAACGTGCCGCGCGGAGGGCGTGTGTTTTTGCACTGCCGCACGGCTTATTAGAGGAATTATGAAGAAACTGCTTATGATGTGTGCCGCGGCGTTCTTATTAAGCGCGTGCGCGGGTATGAATAAAAATACGGTCAATTATCAAATGTCCAAGTATGATTCGGCCAAATACTATGTAGTGGCCGGGGAAGGGATGAGCAAAAACGAGGCCTCGCAAAACGCGCTTACCAATATGCAGCGCGAAATGGTGCAAAATGCTCCTGCGGCCGCGGACCAAGGCGTAGTGCCGGATTTGCTGGCCAATGCCGAGGTGGAAAAGGTCTGGCGCGATGCGGACGTATCCGCCAAGCATTACTACGCGCTTGCAGTCTTGCCGCGTGAACGGGCGCGCAAGGTGCTCACGCCGCTGTTGGACCAAACCGATGCCAAACTGGCGGGTTTATCCGCGCAGTTTGCTTCGCCCGCCCAACCGCTTGCCGATTTAAAGGTGGCTTTTAAAATGCAGCCGCTTGTTTCCCGCCGCGCCGCGCTGGACGATATGTATCAGTTTTTGGATGCCGGACAACAAGCCTACGAGGCCGAAAGATTTTCCGCTTATAAAGACATACTTAAAGAAAAAATGGCCGCCGTGTTGGTGGCAGTAGAAGTGGAAGGAGTGGAAAGTGAAGTAATGGTAACCTATGTGATAGACGCGCTGAACCAAATGGGGTTGGGCGTAGCCGATACCGCCAACGGGAGCGAAGCGGTACTCGTTAAAATTATCACGGATGTGGACGGTTACGACTCCCAAAAAGTCCAAGGGCTTGTGTGGTGTTCCAGCGGGGCTTCGGTCAGTTTGGTGGATGTGGCGCGGGGGGCGACGTTTTCCCGCTTTAACGTACACGAACGGGCGGGCACTTCCCGTGCGGCGGATTCCCAGCGCAAAAGTATGCAAAGCGTAGGGGAACAGGCGGCCAAACAGATTACCGCCCGGTTGGAAGCCTACTTAAAAACTAAATAGGAGATAACAATGAAAAAACTGTTAGTATTCGTTTTATTATGTGCGCCGCTGTTGGCTTTGGCGCAGCAGGCGGCTGCCGATAAACCGGCTGATACCGCCAAGGTAGAGGACCCGGCCGAACGCAACAAAATGCTCTACTCGCTCGGGTTTTTGTTGGGGGATAATTTAAAACGCCAGTTGATTTTGGACAACGAGGACGATTATAAAGCACTTTCCCAAGGGATGCGCGACAGTTTGCTTAACAAACAAGCGCAAACGGACTTGGACAAGTACAAACCGCAAATTATCCAAAAATACCAAGATGACGCCAAAACTATTTCTGCCAAGCGCCAAGTGGCCCAGCAGGAATATATGGAAAATTTCCAAAAGGAAAAGGGTGTAAAAACCTTGGATAACGGCGCGATGATGAAACTCACCCGCGCGGGCAAGGGTAAAACGCCTAAGGCCGACAGCACCGTAAAGGTTCACTATACGGGAACCTTGATTGACGGTACGAAATTTGACAGTTCCCGCGACCGCGGCGAAGCCTTCCAAACGCGCCTTACCGACGTAATCCCGTGCTGGACGAAGGCCGTCCAACAAATGAAGCCCGGTGCGCGCGCCAAGGTTGTCTGCCCCGCAGATACCGCTTACGGTAACCGCCCGGTGGGCCAAATCCCGGCCAACTCGGCGTTGGTGTTTGATATTGAACTGTTGGATATGGAATAATGTCCAAAACCAGTTACGCTTTAATAGCGATAATGGCGGCCGCGCTCCTGTATATGGGCGCGGCCCGCGTTTACCAAGTGTACGAACGCAAGGTAGCCGAGCGGGAAGCGGCGGCGGTGTCGTCGTTTTCCTTTCAAAATGTGCCTGTGTCGTTGGCGGCTCCACAAGCCGAGCCCGTCAGTTACCCGGTGGCCTTTGAGCCCGCGCCGGAAGATGTGTATTTGGCGGATGCCCCTTTAACCGAGGAGCAAAAAGTCCAACAGGCGCAGGATACCATTGTGTCTATTTTAGACGATTACAAGGACGACCCGAATTTGCAACAATTTAACCGCGCTTTATCCCAAGCCACGCAGGGAAAAGTGGATAATTTGGGAGTGCTCAGCGGGGACGGGCTTGCCCAAATTTTGCAGGAAAATCCGCAAGTGGGGCAGGTGGTGGCGGAGAGTATGAAGAACCCCGAATTTGCCAAAACGGTACAGCAAATCTTTACTAACCCGCAATTTATTGAAAGCGTAAAGCAGTTGCAAGGGGCTGATTTACAAAAAAACGTGAAAAAACAGGGGAAAATTTAGTATTCTATAAAAGAATAGGAGGTCTTTGTGATTAAAATTTTTCTCAAAGCAGCCATTTTGGTTTTTATTATTTTAAGTATTTACTTTATTGTAAACCCCAGCGCGTGTTCCAACCTGATGATGGGACGCGTAACCAATTCGCCCGATACCGAGCCGCGCATTGACTTGCCGGTCGCTACTGCCGACCATAGCGAAATGTTCACTCCGTCCGGCGACCAGCCGCTTGATAAGTCCGCTAACAAAGAGCAAAAGGTGGAAGGTATTACCGATACCAATTCTTTGGTAAAGGATAACGCGGGCGAGGAATATTCCCAAGAGGATATTGACTACGCGGTTGCCAGCCGCTATGTGGAACTGGAAAACGAATACGCCCAGTCCAAAAAAGCGACCAAGGACACGGCTAAGGAAATCTCCTATCAGGTAATGGACGATTTTGAACTGACGCCCGAAGAGTGGGAAGCCTTCTTGCAGCGTGCGACCAAGAGCAACTTGTTTGATAAGGTCCGCCGCGATTTGGCCGCGCCCGCTAAATAAGCAACCTCTTATCTTGTAAAAAGCCGCCTCTATAACTTGGGGGCGGTTTTTTTATGCTCTTATTGAAAAGATCTTGCCCATAAAATAGCCCCGGGCCTATGCTGGGCATAAAACCGGGGCTATTTAAAGCGTTTTTTCAATTTAGATTAATGGGGCAGCCTGCCCGCTAAAAACTCGGCTACGGGGCGCGTATGCTTGATTTTACTTAATACAATTTTAATGGAGGCCGTAATCGGTACGGACAAAAATGCCCCGGGCACGCCCCATACCAAGGACCAAAAGATAAGGGAAGCCACAATAGCCGCCGGGTGCAGGTCCATCCCCTCGCCCAAAAAGCGCGGTTCTAACAAATTGCCGATAACAAACTCGGTGGCCGATAATAACCCCACCACCAGAAAGAACTGCGGCCCCAGCCCGTATTGCAAAAACAGCACCGGGGTAGGCAGTAAAACAGCCACAATGGAACCCACACTGGGGATAAAGTTAAGCAAAAAGACAAACAGCGCAAACAGCGCGGCCAGTTTTACCTGAAAGCCAAACAAAATGGCCGCCGCAATAAATCCCGTAGCCAAAGAAGCCACCAACTTAACCGACAGATACACGGACACATTAGCCAGCATTTCTTTAATGGCCGGGTTGGTAATGGGCGGCGCTTTTTTGCTTCCAAGTAGAAAAAACGTCATAAACAAAATAATCAGCGTGGTGTTGGACACCAAACTAAAAACCTTACTGCCGAAATTTCTCAGCCAGTTAAACACGGGCAAATCGCGCAGGTAGGTTTCAATAAATTTTTGGTCCAGCGTAATGCCGTGCTGGTGCAGGCGGGACGTAATGTCCGTAATGGTGTCAATCAGGTTTTGGCGATAGACTTCCGCCCCCTTTAAAAATCCGCCCACGGAGTTGACGGTAAACAAAATAACGCCTGCAAAAAAGGCCGCGCACAACACAATGGAAACCGTCAGCGCAAGCCACGAGGGAAAGGAAAATTTGTGCTTTAAAAAAAGCGTGATTTGGGTCAAAATAGTGTAGAGAAAAACCGAAATAACCAGCGGAATTAACAGCGCCTTGGTATAGACTAAAAACGCTGTTACCACGCCTGCGGCGATAATCGTCAGGCAGATGGCGCTGGCTTTTAAATAGTAATAAATCGGTTTATCAGAACGCATTTTGCCCCCGGTTTTTTTCTGTTTTTTTGGCTATTTCCCGCGCCAAAAATAAAATTTTACCCGTCAAAACTTCTACATCGCTTTGACAAGCGGTCAGCAGCCAAACATTTAATTTGGCGGCTGTGAAATTTTTGTAGTTTTTAGCGAATAAATCGTAGGCGGTTGTCAGTTCGTCGCACGCGCGGGAAAGCGTTTTGGCGCGGCTGTTTAAGCCCTTGGCGGGTAAGGCCAAGTCGGCGGTCCAATCGCTGTCCTTGCATTGGCGTGCGGCGGCGCGGGCCTGCGTCCAAAAGGGTTCCCGGTCGTCTAATTGCTTGCGGAAATCCAAGCAATAAGCGTTAAACTGGGCGGCAAAGTCCCCATCGCGTACGTCTATATTTTTGCGCAACTGCTGTAAAATTTGTTCCAAGCGGCGGTTAAACTCGCGCAAGGTCTGCGCCGCGGTGGCGATTTCGTCGCGTAAGAGGTCGCATTGGTGCGAAATGTTGGTTAATAATTCTTCACAAGTCATAATACCGGGAAATTAATGGTAAAAATAGAGCCTAGTCCCCTGTCGGACACTACGCTAATAGACCCGTTGTGCAGGTCCAAAATGCGTTTGACCATTGCCAGCCCCAGCCCCCAACCGCTGATTTGCCCCGTAAAGAAATCATCCACTTGGTAAAACGGTTCAAAAATGCGGTTTACGTCCTGAGGGCGGATGCCGGCGCCGTAATCGCGCACGGAAAGGGAAATGCTGTCGCCGTGGTTGGCACATTGCACCTTAATAATTTTTTCCATTTTGTTGTTAAATTTAATGGCATTTGCCAAAAGTTCCTGCACGCACAGGCGCAGCATTTCTTCATTGGCGGTAACGCTTAACCGCTCCGGGCAGTCAATTTCTACAAATGTGCCGCGCTTGACGGAGCCGTCCTCTTGCGGGCTGACGGGTAACGCCAGTTCCTCTTCCAGCGTAATGGCCTTGGCGGCGCACTCCTTAATAAGCGGCTTTAATAAAACGGATTGCTTTTCCATCCCCTCGTGCTGGGCGGTAATTACTTTGTTAAACGCCAGCAATTTATCCACCAGTTGGGACATTTTCCCGCCTTGCTTATTAATTTCCTCCAACGCTTTGGAAGTAAAGGGGGAAAATTTTTCCTTTCCGGCTTGGGACAAAATAGCCTCCGAATAGCCGTTAATAATGGAAAGCGGTGTTTTTAATTTATGGGAAATTAACGTCAGCGCACGCGCGTTAATGGATACATTTTCTTCTTCGTTCATATCTTTCCCCTAGAACGAGGCCACCAAGCGGACGTATAAGATATCGCGTTTATTTTCGTTATGTACGGTGCGGACGTGGTTATAGGCCAAGTCGGCGTGTATGTCCTGCGTAATGGCAAAGGTGTTGCCAGCAATAAAAGAGTGCTCCGGGTCCGCCGTGTAAAATTCCCCATAACGGTAACCTAAATAAAGCGAGGACTGCTGGTCCGGCCACATCCACGTCAGGCGCGTACCCAAGGCGTATTTGCCCAAGTCGTGCACCACATCATAGGTTTGCGTGGGGGCTAATTCCTGCTGGTCCATAATGCCGCGGAAGGCTTTTACGCCGTCAATGCCGTTTGGATATTGGAAAACCGTTCCGGCGGCTTCAAAGCCAAATCGGCGGAAGAAATTTTTAGTAAGGCCCAAGGTATAGGCAAATTGCGTGTAATCTTCGTTAGACAAAGAGCCGTCCGAATAGGCCAAGGTGCCTTTTTGGCGGGCAAACGAAGCGCCCAAATAAGCGTGTGTGTATAAGTCGTTTACGGTGTCGTCCTCTAACGTCATAATCAGGCGGGCCGAAACGCCGTAGGCGGAAGCATCCTGATAGTTTTCGTCTTTGCTTTTGTTCTTAAAATAGTAGAAGGGTTTTAAGTCTAATTTCAAATAGTCAAAATCCAATCCTACGGGCAGGCTGACGGAATAAATCGGGTCTTTAAAGCCGTCCTCTTTTACATATTTGGCTTCTACCCCGGCCAGTACGTTTAAACTCCACGCGGCCACCGCGCTTACGCGGGCTTGGTCAAAATGCGATGCGCCGATATACGCGGCCGACACATCCACGGTGCGGGCCTGCAAAGCGGCGGAAGAAAGCAACAGCAAGGTAATAAATAAAGTGAGTTTTTTCATATACTCCCATTTAACCAAATTTAAAGCAGTTGCGGTATGTTTTTTCACTATACGGGGCCGCTTTATTTGGTAGAATAAAAAATATGAAGAAAATTTTTCCCTTATTTTTGATTCTTTTTGCCGCCGTTTTTGTGCAGGCGGCCCAAGTGGTCCGCGGCCCGTACATTGAGGACCCGACCCAAACCACAATGATTTTAAAATGGCAGACGGATACGGCCACCCCGTCGTGGTTGGAGTACGGCCCCGCGCCGCGCTGTAACCAAATTATGACGGTTACCCCCGAGGGTACCGCACATAAAGCCGTATTGTACGGCCTCGTGCCTAACCAGGATTTTTGCTACCGCCTGTATGTAAACAACACGGCGGGCGATGGCGTACAGGAACCCATAGAGGGCTCTTTCCGCACGTTATTTTCGGCTGAAAGAAAGGTGGTAAACTTTTTAGTGCTGGGGCAAACGGGCGCCGCCGAACCGCAGCCGACCGAGGAAAACCCGGACCCGGTGGACGAAGCCGCCCGCGCGCGCGAAGCGTTGGCTGGGTTAATGACAAAGGAAAAGAGCGACTTTTTAATTCATACGGGTAATATTACCGCTTCTGGCTTAAATGCGGATGCGGACCGGGAGTTCTTCACCCCGTTTAAAGAGGTGTTGGCCAAAAATCCGCTTTTTGTGGCGCTTGGGCCCAATGAATACGGTCCCAACCGCGATAGCCGCGACAGCAAGGCCTTTCTGCGCGCCAATTATACGCGCTTCCACGATATGACTTGGAGCAAGGCCACGCCGAAATATTATTCGTTTGATACGGCCAATGTGCGCTTTGTATTTTTGGATACCAATGTGGCCGAGGGGGCCGTGTGGGCGCCGGAAATCGGCGAGAAATCGGCTCAGACCGATTGGCTGAAAACCACCTTGGCTACGGCGGGGGAAAAGTGGAAAATCGTAGTAATGAACGCTCCTGCGTATTCCACGGGCGCCCGCGGCAGCCGCAACGAGGTATTTGCCGCTTGGGGCAAAATTTTTGAAGATTACCGCGTGGATTTAGTTATCCAAGGCGGCGATGCGGATTATGAACGCACGTTCCCAATGTACCGCGGCGAACCGTCTGCGCGCGGGGTAACGTATGTAACCTTGGGTACGGCGGCGCCTGCCCCCACCAAGCGCGAACACGGGGATTCCTCTACGGCGCGCTTTGTGGCGGCGCGGCATTTTGCTTCCGTAAAAGTGGTGGACCGCAAACTGACCTTAAAGGCCTATAACGAAAACGGCAAATTGCTGGACACGTTAGAGATTTACTTATAAGACATTTTTGAAAGAGTAATAACGGGGCAAGGATTTGTATTTCCTTGCCCCGTTGTTGTTTTTTTTTAAAGAGGTTATCCTGAACTTGTTTCAGGATTTACCGCTTGTGTTGTTGCCTTTTTGGGTTGTTTATTTTAAAGGGGTTGTTTCGTTTTTTTTTTTTGTTAAAATTTTGATAAATTGCGGTGGTTGTACCCGGATGTATCCGCTGTATAAAAACGCGTATAAAAGGCTGTTTTGCTCAAATATAAAGGCCTAAATAAGGAGAAAAAATGAAAGGATTTAGTGAGGGTTTATTGTCATTGTTGTCATTCCAGGGCCCGCATACAAGCGGGAACCTGGAATCCAGAAATAAAATAAGGAGTTTATCTAATAAACAGACTGGATCCCGGGTCCACGCCCGGGATGACAACCACAACGGCAACGACAGATTCCCGAACGCTCCGCGCCGGCAGACACTCGGGAATGACAACACCACAACACCTGTTTGCACGGCAACAGCAGGTTTTACACTTATTGAACTTTTAGTCGTCGTGCTTATCATCGGTATTTTGGCGGCGGTGGCGTTGCCTCAGTATCAGGTGGCGGTGGATAAAAGTAAATTTATGCCATATTGGGCTTTGCTGAGCAGTATTCAACAAGCAGAAGAAGTGTATTATTTAGCAAATGGGAAATATGGCCCAATGAATTCTTTGGATATTGATTTAAACGGAAGCGGTTGTGTCGCTTCGGACGATTGGACATTTATTTGCGGAACGGATTTTCGTGTAGGTGGAGCCGCCTATAATGGGGTACTGTCTGTTCAATACTGTCCGGGAGGGGTAAATTCTTGGAGTGATTGTGCATATAGAGATTTAATAGCAGGGCGGCATTTGTTTTTAGAGCACACTGCGCAGAATTATCTTTCATTAAAAGAAAAAGGAAATATTTGCTATACGGGATATGGTAGTTTAACAAAACTAAAAAGGGGCGAACGCTTGTGTAAGAGTATGGGTTCTCCGGCGGTCGGTTGGTTTGGGGAAGCGGCTTGGTAATATATATTTGAATTTTAAAAAGCCCCGCGGAAGCGGGGCTTTTACTAAGAGAGTTACAGTTATTTTTTTAACTGAACCTTGGACATCATATCGTACATAATGATACCCGCCGCGGCGGAAGCGTTTAAACTTTCCACGCCGCCCTTTTGCGGAATAGAAATAATTTCATCGCAGTTTTCGGCCGTCTTTTCGCGGATGCCGAACCCTTCGGAGCCGATTACCAGCACCGCCGGGGAAGCATAATCCATTGTGTTAATGGGTTTGCCGGCCATATCAGCCCCATAGACCCAAAAACCTTCCTCTTTTAGGTCATTAAGCGCGGCGGACAGGTTGGCTACTTCCACAATGTTAATGTTTTCAATCGCCCCGCAGGCCACCTTATACACCGCAGGCGTAATGCCCACTGTGCGGCGTTGCGGCAAAATAATAGTAGAGAAGCCCAAACAAGCCGCACTGCGGATAATGGCGCCCAAGTTTTGCGGGTCGGTCATTTCGTCCACAGCCAGCCAAAGGTCCTTTTTGTTGCCGTCGGCCTCGTACATAGCGGTAGAAAGTTTCATTAATTTAATGGGCTGGATTTTAGCCATTACCCCTTGGTGGTTGGCGTTGCGGGTCAGGCGGTCCAGCGTTTTATTGTCAATGCGGTCAATTTTGGCGTTGCACCGTTTGGCCAGGCGGATGATTTCCTCCACCGCGCGGTGCCCGGCCTTGCTGTCCGACACATACAACTGCGTTACGTTGCGCTTTTTGCTTTTCAGCGCTTCCATCACCGGGTGAATCCCGTAGATCATATCTAAATTATCTTGCATTTTTTCCTCAACCAATGGTGGACGAGCCGAAACTCATACCGATTTCCAACGCGGCTCTCACTTCGTCCCCGTTCGGGTCCACGCGTTTCAAATCGGAAATAGCGTCCGTAATTTTTACTTCGGTAATTTTGAAATCTCTAAACGCGGCCATATAGCCGAATTTGCCTTCTAACACCATTTCCAAAGCCTTGGCGCCGTAGAGGGTGGAAAGCCAGCGGTCAAAGGCCGTAGGCGTGCCCCCTCTTTGGGTGTGGCCGAGTACGCAGGCGCGGGATTCAATTTTAGTGCGGTCTTCAATCATATTGCTTAACTTGGCTGCAATGCCGCCCAAGCGAATAGGATCCGTGCTGCCGGGCAGGGTGCGGGCAATGGTTTGCTCGCCCTGTTCGTTCTTGGCACCTTCGGCGGCTACCACGATACTGAAATTTTTGCCCTTGCTGCGGCGTTCTAAAATGGAATTGACGATAACGTCTTCGTTATACGGGATTTCCGGGATGAGCACAATGTCGCCCCCGCCGGCCAAGGCGGAGCGCAGGGCAATCCAGCCCGCATAGCGGCCCATCGTTTCCACTATCATCACACGATGGTGGCTCTGCGCGGTGGTGTGCAGGCGGTCAATGGCTTCGGTGGCAATTGCCAAGGCGGAGTCAAAGCCGAAGGTTTGATCGGTGGCGGACAAGTCGTTATCAATCGTTTTCGGCACGGCTACAATCGGCATACCCATATCCACAAACTGCTGGGACATATGCAAGGTGCCGTCGCCGCCGATAGTGATAAGGGCGTCCAACTGGTTTTCTTTAAAATTGTGCATCGCTACGGAAGACAAATCGCGCGGCGTTTCCGGCGAGCCGAAAGGCGGGAGCGTATAATTAAAGGGGTTGGCAATGTTGCTGGTGCCCAAAATGGTGCCCCCCAAGGTTAAAATACCGGAAACGGTTTCATCCGTAATGCGGATAAATTCGTTGCGTACAAGCCCGTCAAAGCCGTTTTTAAGGCCCAAAACTTCAATGCCGTGGCGCAAGGCGTTTTTGCTGACGGCGCGCACGACGGCGTTCAAACCGGGGCAGTCTCCGCCCGCAGTTAAAATGCCAATTTTTTTGATTGTCATATTTTTATCCCCTCCAAATCACAAATAAGCGGCTATTGCGCTTAACGCCCACAGTACAAAAAACTGGCCGTCAATCAGCGTTTCGTCTTTCACGCTGCGGGTGGTGGTCTTACTATAATAATATATTACAATAAAAACGGTGTATAAATGCCCCAGTAACAACATTGCTACTAATGCGGGCTTCCAAGTCATAGACAGCAGCGTGCCCAAGGCTGCCGTTAGGGCCAGCAAAATAAGTGTAACGGCCCATTTTGTCTTCTTCATACCAAAGGCTTTATAAAAACTTTCGCGCCCGATGATAAGGTCCTTATTTGCCGAGGTAAATCCCAGCGTTACCGAGCGCATAAAGACCAGGAGCACCGTGTAAAAAATGGCCACATACGAGGCCTTCCTCAGCAAAAGCCCGTTGGCATACGCGGGTAAAAAGGCGCAAGCATACGCCCAGCCCAAGGCGGTTACAATGTCTTTGGTGCCGGGGAGTGATAAAAGTTGCAGTTTGAGTAAATGCCTAAACGGATAAGCAAAGCCCAACGCCAAGAAGAGAATCCCCAACACAGCGGCCCCGTTGCCCAGCAGCAGGGCGATGACGGCGGCACCCAAGGCGGCTATTGCGCTGGCGACCGTTAAAAAGCGTTTGTTTTGCCCGGGCTGTGCTTCGGCTGCGCGGTTAAAGGCGGTGAGTGCATAGACAAACAGCCCCGCAAACGCTAAAAATAATCCGCTAAAAGGTACACTTTCCAGGCGCATACACACATAGGTGAGCGCGGTAGCCGCGCACGCGGTGTAAAAACAGTTGCGCACCAAAAAGTGCCATACCATTTCCGGCAAATGGGATAAAACGGATTTCGGGTCCGGCTTGCGCAGTTCGCGCACGCGGGCGGCCACGCGGTCAATCACCCAGTTGGGTGTAGAGGCCCCGGCGGTGATAAAAATCTTTTTGGCACGTACCACGGGCAGTGGGTCAATTTCGCCCTCGGTTTCCACGTGTTGCACGGCGGGGGCCAAGCCCTTGCACAAGAGGGCCAAGCGCGCGGTGTTGGCGCTGTGGCGTCCGCCTACGACAATCACCAAATCGGCGTTTTTGGCTTGCTCAATGGTTTCCTTTTGGCGGTCCTTGGTCGGCTGGCAAATGGTGTTGGAAATTTGGCACTCATCCGCGTGTTTTTTAATTTCTTCGGCGGTTTCGTAAAAAACGCTTTCCTTTTGCGTGGTTTGCGAAACGACGTTTACTTTGTCAAAATGGGGGAGTTTGGCGGCTTCCTCAGGCCCGGAAACAACCGTTCCCTTGCCTTGGGTGTAGCCCAATAAGCCGATGACCTCGGCGTGTCCGCCGTCGCCCACAATCACGGTGTGATAGCCCTGCCCGGCATATTTTGCAATAATGTTTTGCGCGTGCTTAACCAAGGGGCAAGTGGCGTCCACCACTTCCATACCGCAGGACTCTACTTCCTTTTGGAACGAAGGCGTAATGCCGTGCGCGCGGATAACCAGCACGCCCGATTTGTCGGCCGCTTCCTGCGGGCGGTCAAGGGACGTGATTTGCTTGGCGGCCAGCATATCCGTTACCTGCTTGTTGTGGATAAGCGGCCCAATGGTGTAAACAGGCTTCTTCCCGGCGGCTTCCAATTCCAGCACCTTATCAATGGCGCGTTTGACCCCGGGGCAAAAGCCCGCGCTTTTGGCTACGGTTACGTCTTGTTCTTTTTCCATATATATATTATAGGAAATTCCGCGCCCGGTTTTTTGCCCGGCAGGGGCGGATTTTCTATAATTTACCTATGAACAAAATAATAATGGGTGTGGCGGCTTTAACGCTGCCTTGCGCCGCTTTTGCGGGCGCGTACGGCGATATGTTTAAAAACGGACACCTCCGCTTTGACTATACGCCCCAGGAAATTTCCGCGCTGGAACAACGCGCGGCGGAAGAATTGGACATCAATTTGAACTTTTTGGCTGCTATCCCGGCGGATAAGCGGGACTTTACCAATACGGTGCGCGCGTTGGAAGACGCCTATACGTCTTATTGGTTCGTGCCGAAGAATTTATCGCTCTTATCGTATTTTCACCAAAACGCGGATGTGCGCGAAGCCGCCGCCAATTTGGAGGCCAAGGGCGTGGATAAAAAACTTTCCGTCTTTGCCCGCAAGGATGTATATAAGGCGTTAAAGGAATATGCGGACACGAAACCCCAGTTAAACCACGAGGACGCGCGCTTGCTGGCCAAATGGCTGGAACGCTTTGAGCGGGCCGGTATGGCGCTTAGTGAAAAGGATGCCAAAGCGTATGCCAAACTAAACACCGAGCGATTAAACAAAATTACCCAATACAATGTAAATTTGAATAATTACAAAGATGAACTGGTCGTTACGCGCGAGGAATTGGACGGCTTGGGAGAGACATATATCAACCGTTTGGAACGCACCAAGGACGGAAAATATATCGTTACGTTAAAATACCCGGATTACAACCCGTTTATGTCCTCGGCCAAGAGCGAAAAAGCGCGCAAATCGTTGCAGGAAAAGTTCGCCCGCCGCGGCGGCAAGGAAAATGTAAAACTGCTGGAAGATACGGTAGAACTGCGCCGCAAGCAGGCCGCCTTGCTCGGTTTTAAGCGGTACCCCGATTATGTGCTCCCGGTGCGTATGGCTAAAAATTACGAAACCTTGGAAGCGTTTTTAAAGAATTTACAAAAGGAAGTTACGCCCCTTGCCCAGGCGGATATACAAGCCTATCTAAAACTAAAAGAGGAAACCACCGGGCAAAAAGCGAACGAAATGACCGCGTGGGATTTACCGTATTGGAGCAACCAGTACAAAAAGAAATATTATCAAGTGGATGACGATAAGATTAAGGAATATTTTCCGACGGATAAAGTAATTAGCGGGATGTTTGAGGTGTTTGGAAACCTCTTTGGCGTTACGTTTACCAAAGCGGATTTGCCCACTTGGCACCCGGATGTGATTGTCTATCAAATTAAGGACAAAAAAACGGGCGAATTAATTTCCAACTTTTATTTGGATTTGTTCCCGCGCGACGGCAAATATACCCACGCCGCCACTTGGAGTTTTGTGGACCGTTTTGAACTGCCGGACGGACAGATGCAAACCCCGTCTGTGGTGATTGCGGCCAACTTTACCCCGGCGGGCAACGGTGTGCCGTCTCTCTTGGAGCACAGCGAGGTGGAAACCTTGTTCCACGAGTTCGGGCACGTTTTGCAAATGTCTATGGCTACGTCCAAATACGCTACGCTTACGGGCGACAATGTGGCGTGGGACTATATTGAGGCACACTCCCAACTGTTGGAAAATTGGGCTTGGCAGCCGCAAGTGCTTAAAAAGATTTCCGCCCATTACAAAACTGGCGAAGCCTTGCCGGACGAACTGATTTCGTCCTTGGTAAAGTCCAAAAATGTGGGCGTGGCGGCAGCGTTTCTGCGGCAGAACTTTTTGGGACAGTATGACTTGGCCCTGCACACCGCCGCCAAGCGGGTGGATTCCACCCAGTTATATAGCCAAATGATGAAGGACATCAGCGGTATCCCGATGACAAAGGGCACTTATCCGCAGGCGAGTTTTGGGCATATTATGAGTTTGACCGACCCGTATGATGTGGGCTACTATGTGTATGCGTGGTCCTTGGTGATTGCGCAGGATATCTTTTCGCGCTTTGAGGCAGAAGGCCTGTTTAATGCGGAATTAGGCGCCAAGTTGCGTAAGTATATCTACACGCCCGGTACGGTGTATGACGAAAACGAAATGGTGGAAAAATTCCTAGGCCGCCCGTATAATGACAAAGCTTTTTTAAAGAGTTTGGGAATTAACTAAGCATAAAAAATCCGCGCTTTTATAGAGCGCGGATTTTTTATGTCATTTGAATATATTTATACCAAGTAGTCTGAATAACAGAAAACTGGCAACCAAAATTCCAAGGATTAGTAAAAGTTCGTTTCTATCCTCTTTTTCTCGTTCTTTTTTCGTTTTTTCCGCTAATTCTTTGGGGGATAACTTGATTTGGGGTACTTTGTGTATTATGTTTTCATTTTTTTGAGAAATATATTGGCGAAATTTCTCAGAATATAAAATCGCTTTTAGGATTTCATCTTGGTAAAAATTATTTTGTTCCCGCATTTTGTGTATAGCGGAAAAACAGTATAAGCCTGTACCCAATATGCCAAAAGCACAGGCGGCTATTCCGTTTAAGGAGCCCTTAGAAAAAAAAGCACAGAGTAAAAAAATAGCCGCTACTATTAAACTAATAAGCCCCAGTGTTTCGGAAGTATAACTGTTATAAGGTGCTTCCGGTAATTTTGGTAATAGGATAACATTATTTTGAGCCGGCTCTTTCGGTTCTGGCGTCTGAACTTTATTTTGAGGTTTAGCAGTCGTAGCGTTAGGCGTAGGGGTGTTTAATATTAATTTTGTGCCGCATTCCGGGCAGCCAACGACGATAGGTGATGCTGTTTTATAGCCGCAATTCGGGCAGGTTTTAAGTTCCATAATTTTTCTCCAACAAATAATTATTCCCCGGCGTAGGCCGGGGCTAGATGCAAAAAGTTTAAAGCCCCGTTTGGTGCTTTAAATGATTTTTTATGCTTGAAAGGTATTACCGCAGTTGGGGCAAACCGTGGGTTCGCGCCCGGCTAGTAAGGCCAACAAGCCTACCGGGAAAAAGCAAATAGCTACGGCAATTTCCCACGCGGGGTAACCCCCTTGTTGGCAAACTTGATTACATTTAGGACAAGATACTTGTGCCATTTTTATCTCCTTTAATTAAATAATTTGTACAACCAATATAAAATCAATAGACTAAAACAAGTCCTATTAACAGAACGGATAAGGAAAAGTTCAGTTTTCCACAGAATTTTCAGGTTAAAGCAAGTAGCGTACGCGAAATAAACAAATAGCCCAAGAACCACGCAAAAGGTGAGAGGTCCTAATGGGTGCATTTGTAGGGCAGTATCCCACTTTCCTTGTGCTAATGCCCAAATGGAGGAGCGCAAACCGCAAAAGGGACAAGGAATAGCCAATAATTTTTCAAATAAGCAAAAACTGTAAATTCTTATATGTAAGGCGGGTAAAATCACTCCGCCCGCCAACAGAGTAAATAAAAGATTTCGGTAACGCTTGCGCCAAAGGTATTGGGAGGTATTCATACGTTATAATCCCCCAATTAGCACTTCAAAAATCAAAGCAATAAATGTTAAACCAAAACTGGCAATGATGCACAAAACTACTAAAATGTTAATCCATTTTCGTTTGTTTGCATTTCGCCAAGTGTGGCAATGCGGGCATTGTAATACGGTATTACTATATTTTTTATGGCAGTGCTGGCATAAAATAAGCATAAGGGTTTTTCCTTTAAACGGGGGCTTAATACCAGCAGGAAGAAGCAAAAACAAGTGAAAAAAACGGCTGCTATATTTAAGCTCTAGAAGTGACCTAAATATTAACAGCCGTGGTTTCTGACATAGAAATATGACAGAAACACTTGGCACAATATACCCAAGGGATCAGTTTGAGTATATTGTGCCTATAACGACTATTTTTGGCCTTCTAGAAGCTTTTGTTTTGCAAAAGCCACCCGTATCTAATACGGTTCCAAAAACAGAAATAAATTAAAAATGAACCAATCTAATGGTTTTACTACAAAACTCCTTGGTTAAAATACCAATTCTATTATAGCAACTTTTTATAATGAGAGTGTAAAACTACCGTTGCACCCAGTTGTTAAGCGCAAACCAGGATAAAAGCGATATGCCTAGCAGTACCGCAAGCAGCATAATAATCCACACGCCGCGGAAACCGCTGTTTTCCGTTTGCGGGGTGGCTTCGCGCGGGGCGCAAAGCGCTTTTAGCATTGCTTCGGCGCGCAGTTCGGCTTCGTCCTGCGGTTTGGGCGATAAGGTGGCCGTGCTGGCGGGGTTGGTTTGCTCCAACTTAATCAGCGCGTTTTCCAGTTCGTGCAAAATCTGCATTGCCCGGAAGCGGAAGGATTGGTAATCCTCTACCGAAATGCAGGCGTTTTCGTGATAAATGAGCGCGTTGTCGTTTAATTCCAAATAAATATTTCCGCGTGTTTTTAAGAGCCCGATTAAAAAGGGAGTTAATACCAGCCCCGCCGCCGGAGTGGGGGCGTGTACGCGGTAGCGGCTGTCCACCGCCGGGATGTTCGTCTTCATCAGCGCATATTGCGACGGTGCAAACAGCGAGTCTATCGGCGCGATTTTGAGCGCGGGGAATTGCCGCTTTTTCAGTTCCGCCGTAAAGAGCGTTAATTTGACGGGTTTAGTTTTGGGGTTATCGTCCGTGTAAATGTTGTCGTCGGCTACGCGTATAAAGGCCAAATTGTCCGATGTTGTGCTGACGTTTTGGTATTGGTGAAAAAATAGCGTAAAAAATTCCAGCCGCCCTGCCGTCAGTTCGGTGGTAACGGTGTCCTTTTCCTTATCAAAGCGGCACCCGTTTAGGCGCGCCATTTGCGCCAGTTGGGCGGTGCGGGTGCGCGTGGTGGCCCAAAGTCCTACGCCCGCGCCAAGCATAATAACAATAATCGCAATAGTCATATCCATATCATACCAAAAAAATCCCCGCGTTTTTTATCCGCGGGGATTTTTGTAAATAAGCAAGAACTATTTAATTTCTTGCGCGGGTTTTTTGCTGGTTAAAATGGCCCAGCCCAACACCGCCAAAAGCGCAATTACCACTACCCAGCCGATTTTGCCCAAGGGGGTAAAATCGTTGTGGTAATTGACGATAATCGGCGCCACGATAACGGCCACCATATTTACCACCTTAATCAGGGGGTTGACCGCCGGACCCGCCGTATCTTTGAGCGGGTCGCCCACCGTATCGCCCACTACGCTGGCTTTGTGGCGTTCGGAGCCTTTTCCAGAGTTGGCCGCCAAATCGGTGGGTTCGTCTTCCACCACTTTTTTGGCGTTATCCCACGCACCGCCCGCATTGGACATAAACACCGCGAGCAACTGGCCGGAAACGATAATCCCGGCTAAAAAGCCGCCCAAGGCTTCCACGCCAAACGCAAGCCCCACCACCACCGGGGAGACAATGCCTAACAAGGCCAAAATAATCAGTTCCTTTTGCGCGGCGACGGTAGAAATGTTTACCGCGCGGGTGTAGTCCGGCTTGGCTTTGCCTTCTAACACGCCACCTTTAAACTGGCGGCGGACTTCCTGCACGATAAGCGCGGCCGCACGGCTGACGGCGTTAATGGCAAAGGACGAGAACAGCCACGGCAAGGCCCCGCCGATAAGCATCCCAACGAATACCACCGGGTTGGAAACCACAATGCCCACTTGGGACAAAAGCGTAAGCACCTTGCCTTCGCCTGCGGCGGCCCAAGCGTCATTAAGCAAGCGTTGTACGTTGCTTACGTCCACCATATACGAGGCAAACAGCGATACTGCCGCAATTACGGCAGAACCGATAGCCACGCCTTTGGTAATGGCCTTGGTCGTGTTGCCTACGCCGTCCAAGTCCGCCATAATCTGGCGGGCTTTTTTGGTTTCGTCGTCCTCTTGTCCGTGCCAACTCATCTCGCCGATACCGTTGGCGTTATCGGCAATCGGGCCGAAGGAGTCCATCGCCACGTTGTTGCCCGTCAGGGTCAGCATCCCGATACCCGTCATCGCTACACCGTAGAGGATAAAGTTAAACTTTTCAGCAGGCGTCAGGCCGTCAATCGTACCAAAGATAAATACGGAGCAGAAGATAGAAGCCGCAATAACAAGCGTGGTCCATACGGCCGATTCAAAGCCTACCGCAATACCGGACAAAATGGTCGTAGCCGAGCCTGTGGCGGTGGATTTTTTGATTTCCTGTACCGGTTTGTTTTCCGTTCCCGTAAAGTATTCGGTCAAACGGTCAATACCGATAGCCAAGATAATACCAATGGTGGTAGCGGCGAACGGTCTCCACCAGCCGCCGGGTACTTGGTCCATATAATAATATGCGAGCACGCCAAAAATCACTACGGAAATGGCGGCGGAAATGCTGTACCCTTTAAAGATAGCCTTCATTGCGTTCCCGGCGGAGCGTTTGGAATCCTTTACCGCATAGGTGCCGATAATGGAGCATAACACGCCGATACCGCGCACCAAGAGGGGGTAAACAATCCACTCGTGGTGGCCTGTAATCCGCCACAGCCCAATTCCCAGGATAAGACCGGAAACAATGGTAACCTCATAGGATTCAAAAATATCGGCGGCCATACCGGCGCAGTCGCCCACATTGTCGCCCACCAAATCGGCCACCACGGCGGGGTTGCGCGGGTCGTCCTCCGGGATGCCTGCCTCTACCTTGCCGACTAGGTCCGCGCCTACGTCAGCGGCCTTGGTGTAAATACCGCCGCCTACGCGCATAAATAAGGCCAGTAACGTACCGCCGAAACCGAAGCCCAACAGCGCATCCGGCGCGGCAATGCCAAAGATAATAAAAATAACCGTTCCGCCCAAGAGCCCCAGTCCGTCCGTCAGCATACCCGTAACAGTTCCGGCGCGGTAGGCAATGCGCAAGGCGTCGCCAAAACTGCGTTTAGAAGCCGCCGCCACGCGGACGTTTGCGTCCACGGCAATACGCATACCCAACTGGCCGACCAAAAGCGAAAAGACCGCACCCAATATAAAAGCCCCCGCACGGCCAAAGGCGGCAATGAGTTTTACTTTTTCGGGCGATAACCCGGCAAAGCGTTCCATAGAATCCTGCGAGACGGGTACAATATAGACGGATAAAAATAAGCAAACCGTCAGCAACCCAATCAGCGGCAAAATGGTTTTTAGTTGTCTTTTTAAGTAGGCGTTGGCGCCTTCCTTAATAGCGCCCCATACTTTTAACATTTCCGGGGTGCCGCAATCCTCGCGGATGACCTGCTTGCGCAAAAATAAGGCATACAAAAGGCCCAGCACCGCAATAAACAGTACGCCGAACAGCGCGTATTGTTCAAAGGTGCGCAGGGCCGATATTCCATACCACATAGCGTATCTCCTTTTGAACGGAAGTGAAACTTCCCCTATATTATAATAAATAATCCGCCAAACGGCGCTGGGGAAAATAGGCCTTTGGACCTAGGTAAAGAGGGCCCAAAGCCTCTTGAAGCGCGGCGGTTTGTTTTCTATACTATACGGTATGAAGCATATGAAACGGTTTTTTATATTTATTTGCACGCTGGGCTTGCTGGGTGTTTCGGCACAGGCACAGCGGCTTACGTCGCCCTTTTACACGCAGTTAAAAAGCAAAATGGCGGGTTCTGTGTTTGCGCAAAAGAACCCGGGCTTAAACCGCTTGGCTTGGATGCGCTATTATCCGGTCTCTAACCGGGTGGTGGAGCCGGTAGGAACTTGGGAACGGATAGGCTACTGGTTTGATTCATCCGATACTGTTTCCGCAATGGCTGGATATTTGTACCAAATGTACATTTCTGCCTCGGTGTACGGGGCCACGCAGGCACCTGCGCGCTTGGACGAAAACTATTTTGGCGCGCTGGATGCGTTTGAACATATGCGCGACAGTTTTAATGTGCAGGATAGTTTGGATTTTTACCGCAGTCATAAAAAGGAAATCAAAGCCCGCTTGGCTAATTATTTCAGCCAAGCGCGGTTGCCCAAATACAATGCGGACGATTTGAAAAACGACTATGTAGAGGCGGCTTTTTTAAATACCTTAAAAAACTCCGCCGGTAAAAACGGGCGGGCGGGTTTTACCTTGGCCCGGGCCAAATGGACGGCATCTATCCCCGCGCAGGAAAAGGCTTTCTTTAAAAAATATATGCAAGCATCCTTGCAAGAATTAAGCCGCCAAGTGGTGTTGTACGAGGAAAACGCGGCCAGTTTGGACGTTTTGGACAAAACTGCCGGACGGTATAATTCCAGTTCCAAACAATACTTATACCGCCCCGCCACCGACGAGTGCGCCGCCTGCACTTATGCTTCGTGCCGCAAAATTTGCCGCGCCGTGGTCGGCCGGAAAAATGCCCGGAGCGCAAGTAATTTGCGCCTGTACGAAATTACAATGCGACCGCAAAAAGGGGAATACCTGGCAGCGGCGGACGGAAAGACGAATTTTATTTCACCGGATGGCAAAAAATATCCGCAATGGCAATACCACGCCGCTGCGTTGGCGGTAGCCCGGCGCGACGGGAAATTTGTACCCGTGGTGATAGATAAATTTTTGTTTAAGGAACCGGTGGAATTTTCCGCTTGGCTTAAAAAGTTTGATGCTAAAACATCGGTAATGTATTTGAAACCGTTTCGGTTGCGGGCGGCGGATGAAAAACGCCTCGTCAGCCCGGACGGGCGGAAAGGGAAAAACATTGTAAAAGATGGGCGGACTTATACGCCATATCCCGTTGGAAAATGATTTAAAAAAGCCCCGCTAAAAAGCGGGGCTTTTTACAAGATGTTTACCCGGCACAGCAGCCGCAGTCTCCGCCTGTAATGTCTTTAATATCCAGGCCGATATCCTCCAAGTCTTGCTCGTGTTCCACCTCGTCCTCTAAAATTTGGCGCAGTAAGTGGAAGGTAATCGGGTCTTTGTCCTTTACCATATTTAATAGTTTGTTATAAACCTCTATGGCACAGCGTTCGCCTTGCAGGTTTTGTGCAAGCAGCATTTTGGACTCGCTATCCTTAGGCACTAAATAGCCGCAGGTGCTTTCCTTATACCAATCCTGCGGGGCCAAAATAGGCGTTCCGCCCAGTTCTATAATACGCTTGGCCAATTTGCCGGCGTGTTTCAATTCCTCTGCGGCGTGTTCCTCCATTTCCGCAATTAGTTTCGGGGCGCACGCGCCTGTGGCTACTTTGGCGCCCACCCAATATTGGTAGTACGCCAGCCACTCATCACAATAGGCTTTATTTAAAGCCGTTACCAACGCTTGTACATCTACCCCTGCTCTGTGTACGATTTCTTTTCCCTTCATCCCCATATTTTTACCCCCTGTTTGGTTAGTGTCGGGTACGCAAAAAAGCCGCCCCTTACCGCCAGTATAGCAGTTGGAGCGGCCTTTGCCTTGGGATAAAAAAGGTTAGTTAAAAGGCCCCGCCTATGATAAAGCCAACGAGGTCTCCGCCGTCTTGCAAGTTATGGGTGTAGTTCAGCCCCACCGGGAGCGGAAAACGCCATAATTTGTAAGATAAAGTAGCCCCGGCGCCGCTGTGGGCGCGGTATCCGCCGCCCGCATAGACGTAGGCGTTTTCGTAAAACGGAGCCAAGGACAAAAGCCCCGAATTGTTTCGCAAGAGATAATAGACAAACGAGGCGCCAACGCCAAGGCCTCTTTCTCCGCGGATTTGGCGGTCATAACGGCCAAAGGTGAGTAAATCGGCAGATAAAACTTCATCGCTAAAAGACGCCTTAAACGCATCTTGCGCCTTGCCTTGTACAATTAGCATATGGCGGTTTTTCAGTTCTAACACCCAAGCGGCGTTTACGCCCAGTTTGGCGATATCGTAATCGCTCCCCGTCCAGTTGCCGCCACCCGTATAAAAAATATCGGCGGCGTAGCCTTGGCGGGCGTGGGGGAGGTTGCGCAGGCTTTTTTCTTTATCGGTTAGCCCGTAGCCCGAAAGTGCGCCCATATTGGTGCCTTGGCGGATATCATCCGTCAGGCGCAGGCCCAAGGTAATTTGGTTGTGATTGCCGTTATCAAACCCCGGGGCGGAATAAGCATAGCGGACGTATTCCGGGCGGATAAACGCGCGGACAGTGCGGGAAAAACGGTGCGAATAAGTGGCGGAAAATTGCTCTTTTTTAGAGTGGACTTGGCCCTTTAAATCGTTGGTGTATTCATCCTCGTCATCGGTAGTGGAGAATACGCCAAACATATTGGAGCGGTAACCGCTGTAAAAACGCTGGTCAAAATTCAGTTTGGTGTAACCCACGGATAAATGGTCATCCCCTTGGGTAATCCCGGCGCTGGCGGTTACGCCGTCTTGGCTGCCGCCCACAAATAAAAATGTGCTTTCGCCTTGTTTAAACAGGTTCCCGCCAGCAAGTGAAACGCCCGCCGCGCTTTTGGCCCCTCCCGCCGCAAAGGCGAGGGGAAAGATATAACTGCCGTCTTGGGCGTCAATGGATATGTTTACTTTGTCGCCCTGCGCGGTGGTGGAAAAGTCCAACTTTTTAAATACGCGCAAATTGTGTAAATCGTCCTGTGCTTTATCGTACATTTCGGGCGTAAACGCGTCGCCCGGTTTTAGCAGGAATAATTTTTTTAGCGTTTGGGGGCTCATCCGCGTGGAAGAGGCCGATACTTCGCCCACGGTTTGGGCGAAGGCGGAAAGCGAAAAACAAACCAGTAAAAGAGAGAGAAAAATCTTCATATATAAAATTATATCTTTTATACTTACCGGTAGGTAATTTATTGCTTAAAACATATTTGCTATAATAACCAACAAAGATATTAGGAGGGGCTATGCCCAGGCGTGATAAAGTAAATTATTATTTAGATTTAGCCGATGTAGTTTCCCAGCGCGGCACTTGCCTGCGCCGCCGTTACGGGGCGGTTATCGTCAAAAATGACGAAGTGATTTCTACCGGGTATGTAGGGGCGCCCCGCGGGCGGAAGAATTGCACCGATTTAGGGTATTGTATCCGCCAACAATTAAATATTCCGCGTGGGGAACGCTACGAACTGTGCCGCAGTGTACACGCCGAGGCCAACGCTATTATCAGCGCGCCGCGTGATAAAATGCTGGGGGCCACCCTATATTTGGCCGGGCGCGAAGCCGACACTGGGGAATATATTAAAAATTCGTCCAGTTGCTCTATGTGCAAGCGTATGGTAATTAACGCGGGGATAGAAAAAGTGGTTATCCGCGATACGGAAAACGATTACCGCGTAATTAACGTGCAGGAGTGGGTGGATAACGACGAGTCTTTAAACGGAACGCGGGGATATTAGGATTACTTTTTGTTCGTACAAAAAGTAACAAAATAGTCGTTTAAAGCGTTAAAAATTTAAATGTAAGATTAGGTACTTGTTATCTTAATGCGGTGTTCATATATGGTGCCGTTAAATTTATTAGTAATTGTTAGCGTTGCTATAACAAAGATATAATTATATGCGAAATTTAAGATGTTATTATTCTGCTCCAATAACGTGGTTTCTTCAACAATCCACCGAAGAAATCTTAGGTACTATTCACGCTAATAATACTACAGCTGATACTATCCTTCAGCAAAGTAATACTTGGAAACAAGAAGTATTTATTCTCAAAGATCAATTAGCGGCTTTTAATGAAGGAGAGATATTATTTGAATACACTATTCCTCGCATGGGTAAGAGGGTAGATGTTGTTTTTTTGCATAATAATATTGTGTTTTTGCTAGAGTTCAAATGCGGTGATAGAGAATATCATTCTGCAGCTTATGACCAAGTATATGATTATGCATTAGATTTACGTAATTTTCACAAAGAAAGCCATGATAAATTATTAGTTCCTATCATCATTTCTACATTAGCCCCAACGTTTGAAAATACTATAACCAACAAAGAACGGATACTAATACCGTTGCGTTGTAATGCTCATAATCTGGCAGATTCTATTCAACGGGTTTCTTCCAACTATAATGAGGTAGCTTTTGATTATCAACAATGGATAGAATCTGAGTATTTACCTACACCCACCATTATAGAAGCAGCACAGGCACTATATAGAGGACATAATGTGCACGATATTACCCGCAACGATGCGGGAGCCACCAATTTAACAGTGACGACTACAGAACTTTCTAAGATTATTGAATATAGCAAACAAAATCACCGTAAATCTATTTGTTTTGTTACTGGCGTTCCAGGTGCTGGAAAAACATTGGTTGGTTTAAACATAGCAGTTGAACGTTCGAATGCTCAAAAGGGTGAACATGCTGTATTTTTATCTGGAAATTTTCCTTTAGTGCAGGTGCTCCAGGAAGCATTAGCGCGCGATAAAGTGGAGCAAGAAAAACAACTTGGCCGGAGCCTTACAAAAAGAGAGGCACTTCGGAGGACTTCTGCTTTTATTCAAATTATTCACAAATATCGGGACTATTTTGTGAATAATACTTATATTCCCCCGGAAAGGGTGGCTATATTTGACGAGGCCCAACGTTCTTGGACCCAGGAAATGTTAGCTAAATTTATGAGTACGAAGAAAGGAATCAGTAATTTCCCTTACAGTGAACCAGAATTTTTAATCAGCACAATGGATAGGCACCAAGATTGGGCGGTAATTATCTGTTTAATTGGTGGCGGACAGGAAATAAATACTGGAGAGGCAGGTTTGCCGGAATGGTTTGCTTCTTTACAGCGTTCATTTCAATATTGGGATGTATATATTACTCCCCAGTTAAATGATGGGGAATACCGACGAAATAAAAGCTGGGAAGAACTGCTATGTGGATTAAATGTAACTGAAAGGCCAGCATTACATTTGAGTACCTCCATGAGGTCATTTCGCACTCCTTATTTATCTGCTTTTGTGAAAGCGTTATTGGATGTAAATAGGGAAAAAGCTAAAGAACTATATGCTCAAATCAAGGACAAATATCCTTTGAAAATTACTCGCAGTTTATCTGGGGCTAAACAGTGGATTAAAGAACATGCCAGGGGAACAAATAAATACGGATTATTAGCTAGTAGTGGGGCAATGCGGTTAAAGCCAGAGGGAATCTTTGTTAAAAATGAAATATCCGTAGCTAACTGGTTTTTGAATGATAAAGACGACGTGCGTTCTTGTTATGCATTAGAAGATGTAGTTACTGAATTTGATGTGCAAGGATTAGAGGTAGACTTTTCTATTGTGGCTTGGGATGCGGACTTTCGATTTGATGGACAAAAATGGACCTATAATAATTTTGCAGGAACTCGTTGGACTCACGTAAATGTCCCAGAAAAACAGCTCTACTTAAAAAATACATACCGAGTTTTGCTAACTCGCGCTCGTCAAGGAATGGTTATTTTTGTACCCTATGGCAATCCAAATGACGCTACACGTCTGCCATCTTTTTATGATAATACGTATAATTACTTAAAATCATTAGGTTTAACTGAAATTATATGATAATTTCAGTTGATAACGAAAAGTTTAAATAAAAAACCCGCCGTTAGGCGGGTAATGTTTTAAATGGCGGAGTCGACGAGATTCGAACTCGCGGTCTCTGCCTTGACAGGGCAGCGTGTTAACCAGGCTACACCACGACTCCTTTACTTGCTACATATATATTTTAACTAATTCTGCGGTTTCCGTCAACACTTTTTAAAAAAACTTTATTTGTATAGGGAAATTAATCAAAATTTCCCCATAAAATTTGTTCCAATTCCAACTCCACTCCGTGTTTTTCCTTCACTTTTTGGCGCACTTGGTCCATTAACGCCTTAATATCTTCGGGGGTGGCGTGGTTGAAATTAACAATAAATCCCGCGTGCTTTTCAGACACTTTGGCCCCGCCTACGGATAACCCGCGCAGGCCCGTATCGTCAATCAGGCGCGAAGCATAATCCCCCACCGGGCGTTTAAACACACTCCCGGCCGAAGGATATTCCAAGGGCTGCTTTTCCACGCGTTTATGCTGAATCGTGTTGCGGGTTTCTATCAGTTGCGTAAATTCGCCCTTGGCCAGTTTAAAGCAAGCAGACAAAATAATGCAGTTTGCAATGCCTTCCACCCGGCGGTAGCCAAATTTTACGTCTTCTTTTAATAAGGTTGCCGGACGTCCTTCCAAATCTATTACGTCAAAATATTCCAGGCAATCAAAGGTTTCCTGTCCGAACGCGCCCGCGTTCATATACACAGCCCCGCCTACGCTGCCCGGGATGCCGGATAATTTTTCCATACCGGCCAGCCCCGCCTTACAGGCCAGTTCGCATACTTTATCAAGCGCGGCCCCGGCCTCGGCGCGGATATGGTCGCCCTCTACGCGGATGTTGTTCATTTTTTTGGTGGAGCAGACAATGCCGCCAAGGCCCTTGCCGCTTACCAAAATGTTGGAACCAAAGCCGATAATGCGCAGCGGAATATTGCCCGTGCGGGCCAGTTTTAAAACAAAACTCCACTCCTCCCGCGTTTGGGGATAAACATACACCTCCGCCGGACCGCCCGCCCGGTAAGTGGTATGCTGGGCCATCGGTTCGTTAAAGAGGCAGTTTTCGCCAAAGAAATTTTTTAATTCTTGCTTGTAATCCATATCCGGTTAAAAGTTAAGCCCAATGCCGCCCTGCAAGGCGTGGTTGTCGGCTGTATAGGTATAAGCGCCAAACATATAGACGAACGGGAACGGTTTTACATTTACGCCCGCCGTATAGCGCACGGCGCCGTCCGAGGTGGAGCGTTCCTCGCCCAGATTCCGCGTTTTCAGTTCGCCGTAGTCGTAGCCTACGCCCACATACGGGGTGAAGAACAGTACGCTCATAGACGCCACGGCGGAAGCGGAATAGTGGTCCGTTGTGTACCAGTCGGTCTTGCCGCGGTCATAAAAGCCCGCCAAGGACAAATGAACCGTATCAAATAAATCGTAATTATATTTTAAACCGCCGCCCAAGGATTGAAAGCCGTTCATATCCGTTCCGCGCACCACTACGCCCAAGTCCAGCACCGGGATTTTGGTTTCGGCGGTAATAAAGCCGGCATACAGGTAATCGTCGGAGGTAATATTGTTTTTGTCGGAAGGTTTAACGGCGCTTAACGTGGCCCCGATATCAAAGCCCGGAAAGGTGGTCCCTCTGCCGGTGTGGAAATCGGCCACGCCAATCATAGCGTTAATATCTTTATTATAGGCGGACAAGTCGGACGATGCGGAATAATGCGCGCGGAAATCGTCTGCGATGTTGGTGGCGGACGCATACCCCGCCAAGGTGAAAAAAGCGAACAAAAGGGCTAAAAGTTTCTTCATAGTTTTCTCCATTGCGAAATTGCAAGATATATAATATGATAGAAAATGACGGGGGGATGTGCAACCCGTCCGGCGGATAAGGACAACGAGCCGACCGCCTAGGAGTGAACTATGGTAAGCAAATTAGCCGGAACTCTGACAAAAGAAAGAATTGACGTAAACGCATTAAGAGAACAATTTTTTAACCCGCAAGGCACGCCCGTGCCCGTGAAATTTGGCACGTCAGGCCACCGCGGCAGTTTAGGGACGGGCTTTTGCGCCCTGCACGCCCGCGCGATTGCGCAGGCGGTAGCGCGTATTCATCAGGAGCAGCATATTGCGGGGCCGATTTTGGTGGGGGGAGATACGCGCTTAATGTCGCGCGATACGGCCAATTTGTGCGCCGAGGTGCTTGCAGGGAACGGGCTCACCGTTATTTTGCCTGATATGCCCTTGCCCACGCCCGTTTTTTCCTTTGAAATTATTAACGGCCGTGCGAGCGCTTCGCTAAACGGCACCGCCAGCCACAACCCGCCGCAGGATATGGGTTTAAAATACAATCCGTCTAATGGCGGTCCGGCGGATGCGGCGGTAACGGGCAAAATTGAAACATATGCCAACTATTATATGGCGCATACGGACGAAATTAAATCCTTGGACCTTGCGCAGGCGCGCCAAAAGGGACTTGTCCGGCAGGCCGATTTGATTACGCCCTATATCACGGCGCTTGCTAAATTTATTGATTTTAAAAAGATTGCCGCTTCCCCGCTTAAATTTGCTATTCACCCGCTGGGCGGTAGCAGTTTGGCGTTTTACGAAGCCATTAAGGAAAAATACCACTTGGACAATGTGGAGATTGTCAGCAAGGTGCAGGACCCCACCTTCTACTTTATCCCCATTGACCACGACGGCAAAATCCGTATGGACCCCTCGTCTAAATACCCGATGTCGCCGCTTATTAAACTGGTGGAGGACGGCACTTATGATTTTGCCGGTGCCAGCGACCCGGACGCCGACCGCTTTGGCTGCGCTACCAAAAAGGGTGGCTTAATTCCGCCGAACCACGCTCTGTGCGTAATGGCGGATTACTTGTACCGCCACCAAAAGGTGCGTGAGGCTTATTCCATTGGCCGGACCTTGGGTACGACGTCGCTGTTAGACCGCATTGCGGCGGACCACGGGCTGAAATTGGACGAGGTAAACGTCGGCTTTAAATACTTTGTAGAAGGCATTGTAAAGCGCAAATATGTGCTGGCCGGAGAGGAAAGCGCGGGGATGTCCGTCAGCGGCTGGACCCCGGAAAAGGACGGCATTTTGGCCGTGTGCCTGCTAATGGAAATTACTGCCGCAGAGGGCGATATTGCCGCGTTGTACGACGGTTTGACCGCCAAGTATGGCACGCCCTATTATACGCGGGTGGATATCCCGACCGACGAAGCCACCAAAAAGCGCGTAAAGGGCTTAAAGGCGTCTGATTTTGATACGCTCCAACAGGTGGCGGGTGAACGGGTAACCCGCGTGCGCGATACGGACGGCATTAAAATTTATTTGCAGTCCTCGTGGCTGTTGGTGCGGCCTTCCGGCACGGAAAATATTTTAAAAATCTATGCCGAAACCTTTATCAGCCAAAAGCATTTGGACGAACTGATTAAGCAAGCCCAACGGCTGTTGGCGTAAAAAGGATAGCCTTTACAAGGGGGGGCGGACCAGACGGCCCGCTCCTTTTGTTTTGGTAAAATAAAGTATATGATGAATTTTTTATATGTTGGGCTAGGCGGTTTTGTGGGCGCTTCCTTGCGCTATGGCGTTACGGTGTTGGGAGCCCTTTTATCGTGGAGAGGCCATTGGGCTACGCTGGCCGTCAATGTGCTGGGCAGTTTGGCAATCGGCTTTTTAGCCCCGTATTTTGAAGACTCCACCCACCCCGGGCGGCTGGTTTTGATAGTCGGCGTGCTGGGCGGTTTTACGACGTTTTCCTCTTTTTCGCTGGATACGCTTACACTGTACCACAACCGGGAATTTATTTGGGCCGGGTTAAATGTGTTGCTTAATGTGGCGGTTTGTTTGGCTGCGGTGTGGGGCGGTTTTAAATTACATCAAATATTGTAAAAATTGCTTATAAAAAGGGCCCGCACTCGGTAAGAGGCGGGCCTTTGCTATATATGTAAGGCTATGCGCGGCGGTCCAGTACGTAAAAACTGCCGTTTTCGTGCTTTTTGGCCAAGCATTTTAGTTCACTGCCGATATTGCTGACCATTGCAAACGAGGTAAGCGGTTTTTTGGTGTTGTGTACAATGCCGATACCAATGGAAAGGAAATTAAATTTTTCCGTTTCGCCCTTGCGGTTGGTGGAAACCATATAGCCGTTGGTGCGGTCCTCGTCGTTGTAAAAGGACGGGGCGACAGCGTCGGTTTTAGTGGCAATTTCCTGGGCGATTGCTTCCGCCTTATCAAACGCGCAAACGACGATAAAATCGTCCCCGCCGATGTGCCCTACAAAAGAAGTGGGGTCTTGCATAGCGGCGGATACGATAATTTGCGACTCGGTTTTTAGCACGCGGTCCCCGGCTTCAAAGCCGTATTTATCGTTAAAGGATTTAAAATTGTTTAAATCACAATACAGCACGGCGAAGGGGTGCCCGGCGGCGATGTCCTGCTCTACGCGCGCTTGAATAGACGGATTGCCCGGCAGGCGTGTAAGCGGGTTGCAATCCATTTTTTGTTTGTTGCGCTTTAAGAGCAGTTTTACGCGCGCGACGATTTCGTCCTCATCGGCGGGTTTGGTTAAATAGTCGTCAATATCCAGCCCCAAGCCTTCCAGTTTGGTGGACTTGTCCGACACCGCGGTAAAGATAATAATAGGCGTGTGCAAATATCCCGTGCGGCTGCGGACCTCACGCACGACGTCAAAGCCCGTCTTTTTGGGCATTTCGTAATCCAAAATCAACAAATCGGGGTTTTCTTTGTAGGTTTTATCAATGGCTTCTTGTCCGTCCTCGGCCTCAATTACGGTAAACCCGGCATTGGTTAAAATTTCCGAAACTAAAAAGCGGATAGCGTGCGAATCGTCCGCCAGTAAAATTTTTGCATTGTGTTCCATAGGGATATTTAATTAAATATTACCGTCCCGCGCAATACCCCCTTTTTCGTATAATGAGTATATGACCTACGCCATTTTATTTATCGGTTTGCTCCTGGTATTGGGGCATATATTTTCGTCTTTGTTTGAAAAAACGCGCCTGCCGGATGTACTGCCCCTGATGGTGCTGGGGATGCTGATGGGGCCGGTGCTTCACTTGGTGGACCCGCAGTCTTTCGGGCAGGCCGGGCAGATTTTTACCACTTTGGCGCTCATTGTGGTGCTGTTTAAAAGCGGGCTTGAATTTCGGATTTTGTCCTTGCGCGGAGCCGTTGGGCAGGGGCTTTTATTAACCACCGTTTGCTTTGTCCTGGTAACCTTGGTAATTGGATTTTTGGCGCAGGAACTGTTGCAGGTCCCGCAAATTTACGCGTTTATCATTGGCGTAATCGTGGCGGACAACTCTACGGCCATTATTTCGCCCTTGCTTGCCAAATTACAAGTGTCTAAAACCGCTAAGACCATTTTGTTTTTGGAGGCCAATTTAACGGGCGTTTATTCCATTGTGCTGGCGATTGCGCTCTTGTCGGCGGCCTCGCACGGGGAAAAATTAACCGCCTCTTTGCTGGCGGTAGATGTGGTTAAATCCTTTGGTATCGGTATTATTTTTGCGTTGGCGGCGGGTGTGTTTTGGATGAGCATTTTAAACCGTGTGCGCCGCTTGGAAAACGCCATTTCGCTTACGTTTGCGTTTGTATTGCTTGTGTATAGCGTCAGCGGCATTATCGGCGGGGACGGGGCGATTGCCACGCTGGCGTTCGGCGTGGTGGCGGGGAATATGCGCCTTATTAAGCGGCTTCGCTTACCGCGGCTGGATTTCCGCAATTTGCTTACGCTAAACAACGGGGAAAAGGTATTCTTTGAGGAAGTGGAGTTTATTTTTAAAACACTTTTCTTTGTATATATGGGTATTTGTATGCGGGTGGGGCGGCTGGATTTGGTGGCGATTGGTTTTATATTAACGGTGGCTAAATTTATCTTCCGCGCTCCGGTGGTCAATTATTGCCTGTCTAAAAATTTGTCGCGCGGGGACTGCTCCGCCGTTTTGGCGATGTGCCCCAACGGACTTGTCAGCGCGGTGCTGGCGGCAATGGTGGCTTCCCAACTGCCCGAGGAAGGTTCCGTAGTGCAAGATGTAATTTATGCGGTCATCTTTTTTAGCGTAATCGGTTCAAACCTGATGTCCTTCCGTATAGAAAAGGGCGGGCTTAAATGGTTAAGTAATTCTCTCTTCCACCGGCACGCAGAGCCACAGGCGCAACTGCCTACCGAAAATAAATAACTTTAAAACGCCCCATAACAGGGGCGTTTTTACAGGGGTTTGTAAATGAAGGAAAGCAAATTTTGCCGGATGTGGTCGCGCCGCCACGAAAAGAAATTGTCCTTATCACAGCAAGTGCAATAGGCGGGTGCGTGGATGTTTTTGGCGGTTAGCCCGGCCTTTTCCAGTTGCAGGCGGATTTCGGTCGTTAAATCTACAAAAAATTTGTTGTTTTGGGTTAGCACGCTTTGGGGCGAAAATTGGCAGGCGGTATCCGCTTGCACCTCAAAACAGCACTTTTGGATATGTGGCCCCAAATAAGCAAAGAGGGGACCTTTTGCCCCAGCCTGTTTGAGGGCTTCGGCGGTTTTGTAGGGCAGTTGACGCACCACCCCGCGCCAGCCGCAATGGGCGAGCGCAAAGAAATTACCCGTAGTGTCCCATAAAAATAAGGGCACGCAGTCCGCCGTTAAAATAGCCGCGCCCCAGCCCGGGCAGTTGGCCAGCACCCACGCATCGGCTTCTTGCGCGGGTTGTTGGGCTAAGGCTTGTGCTTCGGAGGGGGATGATATCAAAATAATTTTGTCGCTATGCGTTTGGTGGATATGCAAAATTTTGTCCGCCGGGATATCTAATGCCTGATAAACGGGCGTTTGGGCGGCGGTTTCGCGCATATTTCCCGTGTGGCGCGAGAGCGTGCCGCCGCGTAAACCTGTTGCCAGCAGTTGGTCGTCTGCGTAAATCTTCATAGGAGTTTTTTTAAATGTACGGTGGAAATTTTATCTGCCAGCAAGGTTTGGGCCAGTTTTTTAAAGCGTTGCGGTGCATCGCTGGCGTAAACGGTTACGCGCCCCTTCCCCTTGGTTTCGGCCAAATGGTGCTTATCCAAAAACACGCGCGCGGCTTCGGCCAAGGTGTCGGCGGAATCCACCAATGTTACTTTTTTACCTAAAATGTTGGCTAGAACCCCTTTTAATACCGGGTAATGCGTACAGCCTAAAATGACGGTATCGGCTCCGCTTTGAAGAACGGGGGCCAAATATTCGCGCGCAATTAATTGCGCGGCGGGTTTATTTGTCCAGTTTTCCTCTACAAGCGGCACAAACAGCGGGCAGGCCTGCTGGATAATTTGGGCATTTGGTTTCTTTTTTAAAATGGCCTTGGGATAAGCCTTGCTTTTTACGGTTCCTTCGGTGCCGAGTACGGCAATATGTCCGTTGCGGGTAACGCTTACGGCCTTGGCCGCGCCCGGCTCTATAACGCCCATAACGGGTACGGAAAGTTGCTTTTTTAGTTCGCCCAATGCTTGGGCGGAGGCGGTATTGCAGGCTGCTACAATCAGTTTTACGTTTTGCTCCTGTAAAAAACGGCCTATTGCCAGCGACAGGCGCGTTACGGCTTCCTTGGATTTGGAGCCGTACGGCACATTGGCCGTATCGCCGAAATAAATCAAATCCTCGTGCGGCAGGGTGCGGCGCAGAGCGTCCAAAATCGTCAGCCCGCCCAGCCCGGAATCAAACACGCCAATCGCTTTTTTTGTCATACGGTTATTATAGTAATTATATATCAGTTGGAACAAAGGCCTTTCTTTGTGCTAGAATATCCTTATGCTGAAAAAGGCGTTGTTTCTATTAATGGTGGGCTTGTGCTTGTGCGCAAGCGCCTTTGCCGCGTCCAATAACCAAAGCGCTCCGCTTTTGGTGGGGGGCAATTTTTCGTCGCACGCAACGCCGGCGCCCAATGCGGCTGTTTTCAATCAGGCCGCCCGCAATGCGGAAATTGCGCGCTTAAACGATATGCTCCGCCAGCAGAACTTCCAAGAGGCTATCAAACGCGTAAATGATTTAACCGCTAAAAACTTTGTGGATAACCGCTTCCATTTAATCTTGGCGATTGCCTATGACGGCCTGGCGAAATACGATGACGTGATTTATTCCGCCGGACAGGCGATTGCCGTCGCCCCGCAGGACCCGCGCGCCTATATCTTGCGCGCAGGTGCTTATTTGCAACAGCAAAATTACGAACGCGCCCGCCTGGATGTGGATATGGCGTTAAAGTTGAATCCTTCTTCTCGTTTGGCGCAAAAATTGCAACTGGAATTGGACGAAAAAACCGCTACCAAAACCGTGGACGATGTAGCCGCGCCAGCGGCCAAAAAGCCCGCCCCGCGCTGGGTAACGCTGTACTTTTTAGCGGTGTTTGTGGCGGTACTATTGTTTGTGTATTGGCGTTATGAAGATGTCTTCCGCCAGCCCAAAAACGCCTTTAACCGCCGCGAAGTGGACGTAAAGGAGCAATACGATTTTATCCGCCAAATCGGCGAAGGCGGTATGGGAAAGGTGTACGAGGCGTATGATAAGGTGTTAAAGCGCAAAGTGGCTATCAAGCGTGTACGCCCCGAACTGGTGCGCAGTTCATATGTGCGCGAGCAATTTTTGTCCGAAGCGCGTATGGTGGCTTTGCTTCGCCATCCGTGCATTGTGGAAATTTACACGGTTATTGAGTCTGAAAGCGCGCTTTACTTAGTGTTTGAATATGTGGACGGGCAAACTTTGGAAACCCGCTTGGATATTGACGGACGGTTGCCCTTTTCCAAGGCCAAAAAGATTTTTGAATATGTGTGCCGTGGGCTGCATTATGCGCACTCGCAGGATATTATCCATTGCGATTTGAAGCCCGGCAACATTATGATTTTTGACGATGACAAAGCCAAGGTAATGGATTTCGGCGTAGCCAAAAAATCCGTGGACCACGAAACGGGCGCCCGCACCGTGGCCGGAACGCCTGCTTATATGGCGCCGGAACAGCAGAAGGGTTTTATGCGCAAACAAAGCGATGTGTATTCCTTGGCGCTGTGCTTGTATGAAGCCTTGGTGGGCCAAGTGCCGTGGACGGTAAAGGGCTTTGATATCGCCAACAAAAAGATTGTGCCTGTCTCCAAACTCGCGCCGGATATTCCCCCGGCGGTGGACCAGTTGCTGGAAGATGCGCTTAAAGAGGACCCCAAACAGCGCATTCAGTCCATTGACGAGTTTTGGAGCCGCCTGGAAGCCATTGAACCCCTGCCAGAAGACCCCGAACGGACCCATTATTAATTTGTTTTTTACTAAAAAAGCCCCGGGTGTTTGCCCGGGGCTTTCCATTTTCCTTACTGACAAATTATTTAAGCACTTTCTGTGCGGCAGTAAAAATATCTTCCAGCGCGCGGAAAATCGGCTTTTCGCCAAAGTGCGGTTCCCATTTGTATCGGGCCAATACATCGCTCACGGCAAAGGCCGCCGCGCCCTGTACCTTGCGTTTGGCGCAAATGGCGTAAAACGCCGCGGTTTCCATTTCCACCGTCAAAACGGCTTCTTTTTGGTAATATTTTACCTCGGCCTTGGTCTCGCGGAAGATAGCGTCCGTGGTCCAGTTGCGCCCGGTGTGAAAGTTTTTGCCGTCTGCTTCCAACTGCTTGGCAAGTTTGCTAAAAAGCGTTTTGGCGGGTTTGGCGGTTTCTTTATTCGTGTAGCAGGGAGAAGTGCCGTCATCGCACAGGGCCTCGCTCGCGAGCACAATGTCAGCGGGTTCCACTTCTTCTTGCAACGAGCCCGCCAGCCCGATAAACACAAATTCCTTTACGCCCAGTGCAATTAACACCTCCAAGGCCATAGCCATACCCGGCGCGCCGGAACCGAAATTGGTTACATAGCACAAATTTTGCCCTTCCAAAACGTAAATGTCCGCCTCGCAGTTGTATTTTTTATACTTGGCGTGGCTTTCTACATAGCGTGTTAAGGAGGAAATGGGGCATAAAACAGCCTTGCCCGGCAGTTTCAGCCCGGCGGCCACGTGGTTTACATAACCGGCGGGGGTGGAGATTTCTTTTAGTGCGGCTTTTTTATTTTTTGGAAATAAGATAGTCATATTTTTGTAAAATTTTAGAGTTGTGCGCTTGCGCACATATATACTATACAAAAAAGAGAGTATTTGTTTATGGAAAGTTTTACGCAGGGAATTGTCAGTTTAAACGCGTTCTTATGGGGGGCGCCGATGTTGGTTTTGATTGTGGGCATCAGTTTGTATTTTACCTGCAAATTACACTTTATCCAAAAACATTTGTTTAGTGCGATTTCTCTTTCTATCAAAAAAAGCCGCTCGGCGGGCGTTATCAGCAGTTTTGGGGCGTTGGTGGTGGCCTTGGCCGCTATGGTGGGCACGGGCAATATTGTGGGCGTTAGCGCGGCGGTTTCCACCGGCGGGCCGGGGGCGCTGTTTTGGATGATGCTTTCCGCCTTTTTGGCGATGGCTACCAAATATGCCGAATCGGTACTGGCTGTTAAATACCGCGAAAAGAACGAAGCGGGCGAATATGTGGGCGGCCCGATGTATGTGCTTAAAAACGGGCTTAATATGAAGAAGACCGCCCTTATTTTTGCGGCGGCTACGGCCTTAATGGGGTTTGGCGATGCTCTTATTCAAACCAATTCCTTGGCGGCGATTTACGGCTCCGTTTTTAACGTACCGGCCGTTGTAACCACGGTGGTGCTGGTAATTTTAACGGGCAGCGTGATTTTAGGCGGTGTGCGCAAGATTGCCGCCTTGTGCAAATGGCTGGTGCCCGGTATGGCGGTTTTGTATATTGTGCTGTGCTTGGCGGTGCTTATTTTGCATTGGGAAAAATTCCCGTGGGCGGTGTCCTGCATTTTTAAAAGCGCGTTTAGCGGTACGGCCTTGGTGGGCGGTGCGGTAGGTATTACGCTTAAAGAAGCGGTGCGCTACGGCGTGTCCCGCGGGGTGCTGTCCAATGAGGCGGGAAGCGGAAGCGGCGCGATTGCGGCGGCCGCGGCCCAAACGCCTAACCCGGTGCGCCAAGGGCTGGTATCTGCTACAACGGTATTTTGGGATACCTTGGTTATCTGTTTGCTTTCCGGCGTAACGGTGGTAGTAGCGGGCGATTGGCAGAGCGGCACGCTGTTTGGTGCGCAACTGGCGCAGAGCGCCTTTGACACTTTGCCGGGCGGAGCGTATTTCTTGCTAATGTCCCTTACCTTGTTTGCGTTCTCCACGCTGGTGGGGTGGAGTTATTACACCGCCAAATCGGCCCAGTTTTGCTTGGGGGTAAATGTGGAAAAGCCCGTATATGTGGTGTGGCTTTTAATGATGTGCTTAGGCGGCTTTTTGAGCCCCAAATTGGTATGGGAGTTGGCAGATACGGCGATTGCCGTAATGTGCGTGCCCAATATTTTATCCCTGTGGCTGCTGCGCGGGGTGGTATTTAGCGAAACCAAAACATATTTGACGCAGGAGTTGGCCTTTGCCCGCAAATAGGACGGTAAAAAACTTTACAAGGCGGTTTGTAGGTGGTATCATTTAAATATATACCATCCGGCCAAGAGGCGTAAAATGCTTAAAAAATACGAAATCAAAGATAAAAAACTGCTGGAAACCGATTCCGCTTCCGCGCAGGTGTTTTTATATACAAACCCGACGGTGGACGAACAGCGGTTTTTGGTGGAGACTTATCAAATTGACGAGCATACCTTGGCCTCTGCGCTGGACCCGGATGAATTGCCGCGCTTGGAGTTTGAGCCCGAACATATCGCAATGATTTATAAACGCCCCAAAAATTATTCCGGCAAGGACCAACTGGAATTTAAGGTTGCTTCCGTCGGGATGTTTTTGTTTGAGGATAAACTAATTGTGGTATTGGCGGAGGATATCCCGCTGTTTGTGGGCAAGCGGTTCCACTCGGTTTCCTCCATTAAAGAAGTATTTTTGAAACTGGTATATAACTCTATTTCTCACTATGTGGAACACTTGCGTATTATTCATATGATTTCGGAGGAAATTGAGGATAAAATTACCGAGTCCGTGGATAACACTTACCTTTTGAACCTGTTTAGTTTGGTGAAAAGTTTGGTGTATTACGCCGAGGCTATTACCTCCAACGGCTTTGTGTTTGAAAAAACGCGTAACCTTTCCGCCCGCATCGGCTTTGACGAAAAAGACGAGGAAATGCTGGACGACATCATCGTAGAAAATATGCAATGCAAAACACAGGCGGATATTTATTCCAACATTTTAGCGCAGTTACTGGATGCCCGCGCTTCTATCGTAAATAACAATTTGAACCTGCTGATTAAAAAGTTAAACGTAATTACCATTTGGATGATGGTTCCTACGCTGGTGGTAAGTGCGTACGGTATGAACGTGGCCTTGCCGCTGTCCAACCACCCTGACGCCTTTTGGATGATTATGGGCGTGTGTTTGATTTTGGTGTGGCTTGTAATGATCTACTGGAAGCACAAAAACTGGTAAGTTTTACACAATAAAAAATCCCGGGGTCTAAAAACCCCGGGATTTTTTAGGCTGACAAATTTATTTTTCTACTTTAATGCCTCTAAACGCCCGGTAGAGTACGGCTAATAAGCCGAACACTACATAGAGCGAGAACACGATAAAAATCACGTCCTGCGGGAAGCGGATCAGCATTACCACCAAAAACACAATTAGCAGTAACACCCACACGCTCAGCCGTTTTTCGCGTTTGGCCTTAAAGGCGGCATACGGAATATTGGATACCATTAACAACGAAAGCACCAACATTGCAAACCATACAAAATTGTACAAGTGCGGCAAATACATCGCTAAAAAGTGGATGTTTCTCCCGCCCATATCGCCCAGCATAATGCTGTAAGAAATGGCAAACGAGGCCAAAATGGCCGCCGCCGCCGGAGTGGGCAAGCCGGAGAAATACTTTTTGGAGCCTTGGCCCGCATAGGCCATTGCATTAAACTTGGCCAAGCGCAGTACGCCAAAGCAGGCATATACGCACGCAATCGGCGCGCCCCATAAGGGTTGCGTATGAAGCACAAAGAAATACATCAGTAACGCCGGAGCCGTGCAGAAGGAAACCGCATCGGCCAGGGAGTCCATTTCCACACCAAAGTTGCTTTCCGCACCCAACAGGCGGGCCACGCGGCCGTCAAACATATCAAATACCATTGCGAACAAAATCAACCATCCGGCGTGTGCAAAGTTCCCCTTGGCCGCCGCTAAAATGGAGAAGAAGCCGCACGCCAAATTCCCCAGCGTAAAAAGCGAGGGGGCCGTCATAGCGCCGGTGTGTTTTAACTTTTCAACAACCTTGGTTTCTTTATTTTCTTCCATAAAATCCTCTATTTCCACAAGCCCAAAACGGTAACGCCGCCCTGCACCTTTTGGCCTTCTTTTACCAGTACGCGCACTTTTTCTTTGGGCAGATATACGGCCACCTGGGAACCAAAACGCACTAGGCCCAAATGTCCGCCGATTTTAATGTCTTGCTTGGTATTTACCCAGCACTCAATGCGCCGCGCAATGGCGCCCGTGATTTGTTCCACGTGGGCAAAGCGGGCGGTATCGCCGTCTTTAAAAATCTGGATTAAGTTGCGTTCGTTTTTATCGGCGCCCGGATTGTTGGCAAACAAAAAAGTGCCTTTGTTGTAAAAAATATCGCCGATTTTACCGTTTACGGTAGCGCGTTGGACGTGTACATCAAAGATAGACAGAAAAATACGCACCACCACGGAGTTGGGGTCGTCTTCCGTTTTAATGGAAAGGACCGTTCCGTCCGCCGGGCAGGCGATTTCGTCATCGGCGAAGACGGTTTCGCGCTTCGGGTCGCGGAAGAAAAACGCGCAGAAGCAGCCGATTAACAGAAATAAAATGCCGAGCGTGCGGAAGTCAAAAAACAAAAAGACCGCGGCCACGGCCACGGCGATTGCGAAAAATTTAAGCCCCAGGGGCAAAACGGTGCTGACCCAGCCAAAACATTTGGAAAGTGTACGGTTGATGTCTTCTAACATATTTTTCGTACTGGTGGGTGTAATTAAATGGCAGGATTTTTAAGTGGGCAGGGGGGGACTTGAACCCCCACGACCTTGCGGTCAACAGATTTTAAGTCTGTCGCGTCTGCCATTCCGCCACCAGCCCTCTTATAGAATTATTTTAACAAAAAAATACGCACTTGTACATTGTTTTGTGTTGCCGCCCGATATTTACTTGTCAAAGGTTTTAAGCCCGTTGTAAAATTTACGGCAAAAGAGCGTTTTTACTCCTAATTTTTTTAGGGAGTCCTGCAACAGCCTGTCGTCGGTTACCGCAATTACGCGCTGGCCGCTTTGGCTCAAAAAGTCCGCGCGCTCGTAAATAATTTGGTCGGCGCTGTCCTCTTCCGAAAACGAAATATGCACGCCCCCTCGGTACAGCGGGCCGATGGGGCGGAAGGAGCCGTCAAAAATTACCTCGTATTGGTGCATTGCGTAATGTTCGTCTTGCGAGATATCGGTTAAAAAGTCCAAAAAGTCTGCGGTTACTTCCTCTTCCGTGCGGGCAAATTCATATAAAAAACTGCGTACCAAGTTCAGCCCGTCAATCAAATATACCGTCGGTTTTGTGCTTACATACATAATAAGGTTGCCTTTCTTTGTCAAAATTGTTATAAGAAAATGATACAATATAATGCTAATTCACAGGAAGTGTTCTTTGACAATTTCCGTATTTTACGGGGGTGTAATAGATTCGACGGGTATCTGTTGCCGCCCGGGAGCAAGTGCCGGTTGGCCAGGCCGGCTAAAATAGGGCCACAAAAATAACTAACGACAATCAAGTCGCTTGGGCTAACGCTTAGTCCCACCGCGCCGCTGGTGTCTTCCATACGCTAGCGGATTGCGGTCAATATATGGAATGCTGCAAAGCAGGCGCGGTTCGTCCGGCTTTGCCTAAGACCAACGAACTAAACCGCAAACGTGCCGCCTTGCGCTTAGTTTGCGGTTAATTAAGCAAGGCTAAACTTGTAGTGCCCGGATGGAGAAGATGTTCGGACGGGGGTGCGAATCCCCCCACCTCCACTTTTTTGCTTGTAAATTTGGACGGTTTCGTTGTTGCGGGCGCAGTTAGATATTTTCATATATCCTGCCTTTGCCCGCGCCTAGAAACCGGCACAAATTTACGGCGCAATTAAAAAGTAAAGTTTCAAAAAATATTTTGTAACTTTTTCTCATTGCAGAAAAAGTTACCAAAAAGGCTTTTGTCCTTTTTCTGGTGGCAGAAAAAGAACGAAAAAGACCACGCAACCGGGGAACCATAAAAATTATTTTAAAGGACATTTTTACAACTCGCCTAAGCGGCTCAGATAAGTAAAAATTTTGTCATCTTTAAAATAATTTTTATAGACGGTTCCAAAGGTTGCGTTTCAAAGGCATAACATCAATACGGAAGTTGCAAGACATTATAGATTTATTATTTTTAACGGGAGAAAGTATGGCATCTGAAATTAAGTTCGGCACCGACGGTTGGAGAGGCGTGATTGCTTGGGATTTTACGTTTGAAAACGTGCGCCGTATGGCACAGGCATTGGCGGATTATATCAACGAAAACGCTCCGGGCGAGGAAGGCTCCAAGGCCCCTAAAATTTTTGTCGGGTACGACAGACGCTTTATGTCGGACCTGTTCGCCGCCGATATTGCCAGCATCTTCCGCGCTAACAAAATTGATGTTACCCTTTCTTCCACCCCGATTTCTACCCCGGTGGCCGCTTGTTTGAGTATGAGCAAATGCTGGATGAGCATTATGGTTACCGCGAGCCACAACCCGGCTAACTACAACGGAATTAAAATTAAACTCGCGGGCGGTTCGGCCCCGGCGCGCGTAACCAAAGAGGTTGAGGAATTGCTGGACCAAAATTCCGTTCTCCTCCTTTACGGACAAAAGGCCGACAAAAAGGACGTTACCGACGTCTATTTTAAATATGTAGCCAGCCACATCAACGCTAAAAAATTGAAGACCTTTAAAGGCAAAGTGGTAATGGATTATATGTACGGTGCGGCCGCGGGCTATTTGGAAAAGTTCCTGCCCGAAAAACAGGTAATTTCCCTGCGCGCCGATCACGACCCCACCTTTGGCGGCGGCCAGCCCGAGCCGGTGGAAAAGAATTTGACCGAACTTAAAAAAACGGTAGTCGCCAAAAAGGCCGCCTTGGGCGTAGCCTTTGACGGCGACGGCGACCGTGTGGCCTTGATTGATGAAAAGGGCACTTATTTGACCCCGTGCGTGATTGCCGCTGTACTGTGCGACTATTTTATCAAGCACAAAAAATTGGACGGTAAAATCGTGCAGACCGTTTCTATGGGCTACCTGTTAAAGCGCATCGCCCGCCAGCACGAAATGCTGTTTGAAGAAGTGGGCGTAGGCTTTAAAAATGTGGCCGAACGTATGAATTTGGACGATGTGGCCTTTGGCGTGGAAGAATCGGGCGGATTTGCCTGGAAGGGCAATTTGCCGGACCGCGACGGCCTGACGGTTGCCTTGGCGTTTTTGGACATTATGGCCCAAACGGGCAAAAAAGCCAGCGAACTGTGCGCCGCGGTGGCCGCCGAATACGGCGCGTCCGTCTATATGCGCCGGGATTTGCCACTAGCCAAACCCGTGGATAAGGCCGTAATGGCGGAAAAAATGCGCAAAAAACTGCCGAAAAAAATCAACGGCCAGCGCATTGCCGAAACGCTTACCTTTGACGGTTTAAAAATCATTTTTGAAAATGACGAGTGGCTGCTCTTGCGCCCGTCCGGCACGGAGCCGCTCTTGCGCGTGTATGCCGAAACGGCCACTAAAAAAGACACGCAGGCCTTGCTTGATTTCGGGGAAAAATTAATGGCCCCGTATGTAAAATAATATGTTAAAAATCGCATTAGTGGACGATTCTGTTATTTTGCGCTCCGCCCTTAAAAATGTGCTGGAATCTTCCGGCTTTGAAGTGGCTTTTGAAGCGGGCGGTTCGGCGGAGTTGTTTTCCAAACTGGAAGGCAGCGGCGTAGGGCTTATCTTGCTGGATGTGTTCTTTCCTACGGAAAACGGCCTGGATATCTTGGCGAAACTTAAAAAAATGGCCCCGCAGGTTAAAGTGCTGATTGTAACGGGATTAAGACAAGATTCCATTTTGGAAGAGGCCGAACGCTTGGGCGCTGACGGCGTGCTATATAAGCCGTTTGACACGGACGATTTGCTGTCGGCCATAGACCGCGTAAGCCGTCCTTAAAGCCGTTTGTTTAATTTTATGCCAACAACTAACAAACCCCGGGCGCGTGAGCCCGGGGAGTTTCATTTTTCTTCCAATTTATGAGCCAAATTAGTTAGCATTGCTCCTAATGGATGTATTTCTGGGGCTTGGCTCATAATATTTTCTAATTTTTGTATGTCAATATCTTTTTTGTTTAAAGGAACTTTTTGTTCAAAATCGTTAGCGGAAAATATTTCTAGTTGATTTAAACTATTAGGTTGTAAAAGAACGAAATAATTTTCATCTGCAAAGACTACATCTCTTTTGAAACAACGATAATCAACAAAACAACCAGAGGATATGACCACACGGCCCGATTGGTCTGAAAACAAACTCTTTCCAGTAAAATCTTCTTTTTGATAAACCAATGTGTCTTTTGAAAGTAAAGAAGCCAAATGCAAAATAGTTGGGATAATATCAGTGGTACTGACATATCTTTTTTGATTGTTTTTAAAGTTTTGCCAATTTTCTGCTGGAATTTTTTTTATTATGCTTGGCGGAATATACCAAATGAAGGGGACCCGGATAGATTCTTGGTGCATATCCTGGTTATGAAAATAAGAACCGTGTTCGGCAAACCCTTCTCCGTGGTCCGAAGTTATAATTATAATTGTATTTTCTAAATTTATATTTTTAAATAATTGATTTTCCAAATGGCTTAAATAATATATTGCGTTGTCGTAGCAGTTTACTGATGTTTGTGGCCAATTTTTACGTTCAGTTTCACACGGTTGATAAGGTGCAAAATTTTCCTTTTGATAATAAGGAAAATGCATACTATTGGCGTGAAATACACCTACAAATTGAGGATATTGGGCTAGTAATTGCAAAATATGCTCAACGGCTATTTTGTCGTCAGTATAGTCCAAAGAGTCTTTAATCCCGGCATCATCTGCCGTACTCCATAGATGTTTCATATTGAAAGAAAGTAAAAAATCCTTTATGTTTGCCCAATTTTTACTGGAAGTCAAAACATAAAAGGAAAAAAAGTGTTTTGGGAAAAAATCCCATAATGTTAGAGAATCCTTGATAAAAGACGGATGCCTTTGCGGCCCTTGGCTAGTAAAAATGGAAGGGATAGCCGTATCTGTATAATTGGCAGGGGATAATGCTTGAAAGACAAAAGATTTTTTATAAAAATCAGCAAGGGCAACGTCTGGGTTGCGCTTATATCCATATATTCCTAAATTACTAGCACGTAAAGCATCGTTTACCACAACTAAGAGATTAAAAGGAATATCAGGCGCTTGGTAATTTTCATATTTCTGTTGGGCTTTATCGGTTTGTTTAAGACTTTTATTTCGCATTGGTGTGAAGAAACTATTAAAGGCCTGAATAATGAACTGGCTATCAAAACAAGTTTTGTGTAAATAATCTTTTGCGGGCCCAATTAAAGTAAATACACCAAGGCAGACAATTATTCCATAACCTAAAATGGTACTTTTAAGATTTTTTGATTTTAATTTAATGAAAAAGCATATGAAAGAAATGAGAGTTGCTGAACCCCAAATGTAAAAAGTACGCGTAAAAAGTTGTGTTGGATTGTACTTTAAACACCATTTGATTTGTATTACCCATAAAACAAGAATTGGAATAATGAAAAAATATTTTTTAAATAAAAAAAATGGTTTAGGAGTTGTTGTATAATCTCCAAAGGTTTGTTTTAGCATTTGATAAGAATATAAAGCGAATATAATGGTTGGGCATATGATATATAGCCAGTATGGTAAAAGTTGCATCTTAAGAATTGCAAATAAAAAACGTGGTTCGTGTGTTAAGGCTGTTATTAGTTGTGCGGAAATAAAAGAAGCATAGTTTTGATAGTAGAAAAAATTAAGTATAGGGAAAAGAACTAATATTGCAATAAAAGACAGCGTTAATCTGCTGCAACGATATAAAAAACAGCCAGATAAAAAAAAGGAAAAGATGGTATAACTAGAAAATGAAAAAATTACAGAAAAGAGTGTCCAAAAAGTAATTGTGTGAGCATTTAAATAAAGGTCTAATAATAGAAAGAGTAATGTTACGCTTCCTGCCCAAATAAAATTTTTTTTCATTAATTTTTCTCCTTGTGTTTGTGTATCTCTTTTTGGCAGGAAAATAGAGCACTATGTCGGCACAAGGAGTAGGAGCAAAGTGGGCAAAAGCGGGGCAAACAAAAACGGCTGCTATATTTGAGCCAACTCTAATAACCCAAAAAATAACAGCCGTGGCCTTCTGCCATATAAAATATGGCAGAAAGCACTCAGCACGGAACAAACGGGTAATTAGGCCGTTTATTCCGTGCTTAAAACGACTGCTTTTGGATTAGAGTTGAGCCGCCGGTATCCCGGCAGCGCACCGTATTCTGCATACGGTTCCAAAAACAGATGCAAATTTTATCCTAAACGTAACTGGTTTAGGGCAGTTTTACAACTAAAACTATTATAAAAACTTTTGCGCGCTTTGGCTAGTGTTATAACTTCATCCACTTAAATTCAAAAAATACTACCGCGCCGAAAACAATAACGGGTCCCCAGCCCGCAATAAAGGGGTTGATGTAGCCATTTTCGCCAATGGACGTAAACATAGACATCAGCCACCAAAACGTAAATGCAATCACCATAGAAGCGATAATGTTTACGATTTTGCTTTTACGGCGCACGCTGATAGCAAAGGGCATCCCGAGCAGGCACATAATTACCGTTACAAACGGTGTAGCCAAGCGGGATTGGCGCATTGTTTCCGTGGCGTAGTGCGCAAGCCCGCTTTGTTTATAAAAATTGATACGTTTGGTTAAATCCCGTATGCTTAACAGTTTATCTTCCACTTTGTTGACGGACATTTCGTCCGGGCGGAGGCTGACGGGGGAATTTTCCTGCTCAAAGTGTTGTTCGGTGGTGTCCATTTCGTCCACGAAGGTACGCTTAATGCCGTTGGAAAACAGCCAGTTTTTAGTGTCCTTATCCCACACCATTTGGTCGGCTACAATTTGGTCCGCAATGTCCCAGGCGTCGTTGTAAGAATCCAGCGAAACTTTTGTCATTGTGCCCTTCTTCAAATCCACTTCTTTGGCAAAGAGCATTTGCGTAGGGGAAACCTTTATCACAACGTCATATTCCGTGTCCGGGTTGAAATTGTCCGAGGGGCTGATGCGCGTGTAGTAAATTTTGTCGGCTTTTAGGTTGAGGGGCGGCACAACAAACTCTTGCATAAACATAGTGCCAGCCACCACAATTAAAATGCACATAATAACGGGTTTAAACAGTTGGCGCGGGGCAAAGCCGCCCGCCACGCAGGCCGTCCACTCTCCGTTGGAAACCATTTCGGAAATGACGGAAATCGCACCTAGCAGACAGGCCACGGGCATAATGGTTGTCAGCCAGTTGGGAAAGGTCGCCAGCGAGTAGGAAAGCAAATCCAAAATAGTGGTGGTGCCGTTGCTCAAATTCTTCATTTTTTCAAAGGTGTCGCCCAGTACCACCAGCGTGGTAAACACGCCCAACGCAAAGAAGAACGGCCCCCAAAACTTTTTGGCAATATAGTTGTAAATGCGCATTAAATATTTAACCTCTTTTTCCACAGGTAATAGGCCGCGCCTATGCCCGCAAAGATAGGCAGCCACGGGCCGGGATAGGCCAAAAAGCCGTATTTTTTACCGAGCGAAAGGCCTAACGTCATTAACAGATAAAAGGAAAAAATGATAATTACGCTAAACAGCATCCCCCAGCCCTTGTTGGTGCGTTTGCCCAAAGAAAAGCCAATCGGGCAACTGACAAATAACAAAATAATGGGCGACAAGGCCAGCACATTGCGCATACTGATTTCGGTTTTGTATTCGTTGACGGTTTCCTCGTCAAGCGGCATAGCGCGCAGGCGGCGCAAGAGTTTGGTGGTGCTCATTTCCCCTACGCGCAAACGGCGGGTTTGCGCCTTTAACAGGGAAATGCTCATTGTGTAATCGTCAAAATTGGCGGCGATAATGGACGATTGGTCCTTTTCGTCCAAGCGTTGCATTTGTCCGTCTTTTAGTTGCAGGCCGATAGCGGTATCGGTTAAAATCACTTTGCCCGTGGCGGCGTTTACCTTGGTGGAAAGCGCGCCGCTGTCCGCCTTTTTAATCAAGTGAATCATATGCGCCACGTCGGTTTTGTTATCCAAATCCTCTAAATACAAATCCCACTCGCCCAAGTTCAAGAAGGTTTTAGGCTCCAAGTTTACCTTGGTAATTTTACTGCGGGCTTCGTTGCGGCGGTTTAAAAATTGCTTGTAACTGCGCGGGGTCAGCCAGTTGCCCATAATTACCAAAATGACAGATAAAATAACGGCGCAGAACAGAAGCGGGCGGACAATTTCCTTAAACGAGAACCCCGCCGCGCGCAGAGCAATCAGTTCGCCGTGTTCGCTCATATTGGTCAGCGTAAGCAAAATAGCGATTTGAAAGGCCATCGGCGCACTTAAACAAAACACATCGGGCATAATGTTTAAAAGGGAAGACACTATCCACATAAAACTGGTGCCGTACGTCATAGCCATATCCAGCACGCGGATAAAGTGGTTCATAAAGATAACAAACGTCAAAATACCCAGCACGCCGACAAAAAAGGTCAGCAGGCTTTTGGCGATGTATTTGGTAAAAATGCTGATGTGCATATATCTTATTCTAACAAAATATAACGTAAGCCGGGGGGAGAAATTGGTCCAAAGTGCCCAGGCGCGCTTGGGACCTTTGGCCCTGGCAGAAAAGATAAATGGAAATATATAATAAAAATATGAGAGTTTTTACTTTATTTGTTTGTTTATTATTTATCGCGCCAAGTGCGTTTGCGCAGAAGTTTTCGTTACTAAAACGGGTCTTTTCCGCGCGTAAGGCTGTGGAAGCGCCTGTTAAAGCGCCGAAAGTGCCCTTGCCCAAAGTTGCGGCCGTAGAGGTGCCTGTTCGCCCGGTAAAATTGCCTAAGGTGGTTCCTCCGCACATTTGGCGTGCCCCGGTGGTGTCTGCCCTTACGCCGGAAATTAAGGCCGTCGTGCCTCATTATACTTCGGCCCGGACGGCGCTTATCAGCGAGGTGGGAAAAGTCCACCCGGCAGAAGCGCATATTGGGGCCTCTTTGTTGGAAGCCCATAACATTTTTACGGGTGCTTTAATCGGCAGTGGCTTTGTTGTCCGCTCGGGCAGCGGGCGGCTGTATGCGGTGCTATCCTATCACGTGGTAGGTGGCGTGGGTGGTATGGTCCATTTGCGTGTATTTAACGAAAAAGGCGAATCCCGGGATTATGACCGCTTGTTTGTGTCCGCGGCCGGGGCATTTGGCATTAACTCGCCTGATTCTTCTATTGTGGAACTCCCGTCAGAGGCAGCCGATTTTGTCAAACCGCTCCACTTGGCCAAACAGGCCCCTAAACCGGGGGATAAACTGGCCGCCTGGGGCAGCCCTTATGCCGTGCAGGGGTTGGCGCGCCTTGATAGTTTAAGGCTTGTGAACGATGAAGGCCTTAAACTGACTATGCAGAGCGAGCACACGCCCTTTAAGTTGGACGGCTTTTGCGGCAGCCCGGTACTAAATGAAGCGGGCGAAGTGGTGGGTATTATTGACGGGTTTAATCACGATGCGTACCACTATTTTGCCGCCAACGCGCGCTTTACATTACCGTGGCTGATTGGCAATTATGAGCAAAATATGATTCCAATGTTAGAATACAAATTAAACGGTCGCACCGTCTTTTGGACGGCTTCTGGCGAAAGCGTGGGTGAGGCCCGTCTGTTAAATACCCGCGGCAAGGTAAAGGAAAAGGTCTATCTGCCCGGTTATCCGCTCCCCTTTGACCCAGCCAAACTGGAAGCCTTATTCCCGCAGGCCCAAGCCGGGGATGCGCTGGAACTGGATATTTTAAGACACCGGAAAGTGTTCCGCACCATTACGGTGGATATAGGGCGTCCGTAGGCGCTTTTCCCCTTAACTTAAAAGGAAGCCGACGAGGCTTCCTTTTTCGTGCCCCGCCGTCAAAACAAATATTATAAAATGAAACAATGAGGCTTTATCCCCTGATTAAACTGCTGCGCCAAGCCTTGGCTGTTCTGCTTATCCTGCAATTTACGTTCGCTCTCCCGGCGGGCGCGCAGTCGCTTCCGTACCGGTTGGTGGATACAGACCAGTACGATATTTTTAGGGAAGACCAGCAAGCCAAAGAGGAAGAAAAACTGGCCTTGGAGGACCCGCCCGACGACGCAAACCTGTTAAAATACTCCAACGAGTTTTGGCGGCAGGCGGTTACGTCCGTAGAGGGGGCTTATAAACTGGATAAAGAGCCTGAGCCCATCCCCGATTTAACGCTTTTAAACCCCACCTTGTCCTTGCCCTTGTACGGCACGAGTATCGCGCTTACGGGCCGCTATGTGCTGGGCTTTAAAATGGCGGCTAAAAAATATAAGAAAGACGACAACAACAGCGTGGACGAACGCAGCGACAGCAGTTTTGAAATGGACCAGCAGTTGCAGTTAAAAATGCAGGGTAAAATTTTGGAACGCGTGTTTGTGGATATTGACTACGACGACCAACGCGAAGAGGAAAAAAGCATTTCCGTAGCCTACCGCGGCAAACCGGGGGAACTGGTGCAACTGGCCGAGTTCGGCGATATCAATTTGTCCCTGCCGCAGACGGAATTTATCGCGTATGAAAAGCAACTCTTCGGTGCCAAAATGCACTTGCAGCACCAAAACGCCAACCTTTATTTAATCGGTTCGCAAACCAAGGGTTCCAGCAAGCAAAAGCAATTCGTAGGCAGCAGCGTGGCGGAAATCGTTTCCTTGGCGGATAAAGACTATATCCGCCGGACGTATTACGATTTGACCTTCGGCGGAAACGTGCCCGACGGGGCGCGCGATACCACCTTGGACGACGCCTATTCCCAATGGCGGACATATATCGGCTCCATTTCCCCGGGCTCGGAGGAAATTTATTTGGATAACAACGATACATCTTCCGATTATGTGCCTGTAACCTTAAACGCTGAGGACTTTTTGGGCGGTTCCACCTATTCCGCCAAGTGGGAACTTTTAACCCGCGGTACGGACTATACCGTGGACTACGCAAGCGGTATTATTACCTTTAAACGCACTATTAAGGCCGAAAGTGTGCTGGCGGTGGACTACCGCGGCACCACGGGTAACCAATTAAGCGGCTTTAACGGCTCCAATACCATTAAATTAATCAAAACCGAAAACGACCAAACCACCCTTTCGGGCACCGACCAAACCGCTACCAAAATGGAATTAAAGACCTATTACAATATCGGCGCGCAAAAGATTACGTCCGATAACGGAAAGGGCAACTTTATTTTGCAGTTGCAGGACGCAAACGGCCAAGCGGTTACGGACCCCAAATATTTGTATCCTACCAGTATTATTATGGATTTTGATACGGGTATCTTCCATTTGCAAAACCGCTTGGACGACCTAGGGCTCTATGGCACTACACCGACGTCTTCCAAAAATATGACGTTTAAAATTCAGTACGAGTCCACGGTTAAAACCTATTTTATTGAGGCGAACATCGTCGTCCAGTCCGAAACCGTCAAACTAAACGGCCGTACCTTAACGCGCAATAACGATTATTACATTGACTATACCTCCGGCTTTATCACCTTTTACAAGGGCGATGAAATTACCGAAAATTCCACCATTGATATCACCTACGATACGACCAACGGTTCCAACTCCAACAACTCCGTAATGGGGGGTAGGCTGGACTATAAACTTTTTGACAAAATTGTAATGGGGGCCACCGTGCTGAAAGAAGGCGGCGATAAACCCACCACCGTCCCGCAGGTGGGCGATTACTCCAAAGACCTTTTGGTCTATGGGGCGGACATCAACGGGAAGGATATTAAACTGGCGGAACCCTTGTCTGTGGATTTCAGCGCGGAAGTAGCCAAGAGCAGTAAAAAGCAAAACTTGTTCGGTTATGCAATGATTGACAGTATGAACGAAACCAACGAACAGGTGGCGGGCTCGCGCGTGTTTAGAGATTGGATTATCGCCTCCAACCCCAGCGGCAAAACCTCGTTCTGGGATTCTATCCATTGGGACACGCAAGATTTGCCATCCTTGGAAATTAACCCGCACTCCATTGCAGATTACAACGACAAACAGCAAGTGCTGGTGATTGATTACGATTTTACCAAGGGCGTAAATTTTGACGGACGGGATGAGGTTTCTATCGTTTATCCGCTTAGCACCAGCGGCTTGGATTTATCCACTAAAACCTCGTTTGAACTGACAATGCTGGGCGAGACGGGTGGGCCGCAGGTAAACTTTGCCTTTGGTAATATTTCGGAATATTCGGATAATTCTACGGGTATGGATACGCAATGCGGCGTAGGCGTACCGAAGACGGAAGATATTTATTGCCGCAACAGTTTGGCTCCGAACGAGGATATCGGCTGGCTGTTCACGGACCCGGACGGTACGGAACACCGCTATAACCCGTTTGTAAATAACGTATATAACCCCGAATCCCAGCCCAACGGCCGCATTGATACGCAGGATTTAAACGGCAACGGCAAGTACGATACAGAAAGTATCCCTTCTCAGGGTAATTTCGGTTTTGCGGGGGCTTCTATCCCCGGGCTGGTGGGTAACGTGGCCGATAATACCACGTGGCAGACCTTTACCGCTCCCTTAACCATTAACGATAAAAGCGAGTGGACGGCGGTGCGCCATTTGCGCATTACGCTTAAAAAGGGTACTAAATTAAAGGGGCAAATTAAAATCGCCAATGTGGCCTTGTCTGGCACGGCTTGGAACCCGCAGGAAGGGATTTCCCCGTCCGTGTTTTCCGCCGCGGGCATTAATAACGTGGATAACGCCAATTACGAGCCTATTTTTGCGGACCGCACGGGCGACGGCAGAGAGGTGTTTAACTATTTGTACGGCTCCTTGGATAATTACAAAAAGTCCACCGGTTCCGCCAATGCGCTGGACCAATCCTTAAACCTTAAATTTAATACTGCCGCCTTGGGTGATAGCGAAGAGGTTTATGCCAACCGCAACTTTTCCACAATGGATTTCAGCCAGCACCGTGAGGTGCGCTTTCTGCTTCACGGGGCAATGCAGCAGGGAAGCGATATACCCCTCAACCAAGACGGTACGGAATTTTTCTTAAAGGTCGGCACGGAAAGCAATTACGATAAAGTCGTGGTGCCTACCAACTTCCGCGGCTGGCGGCTTATTTCCTTAAAAATGGTGGACTCCAACGGGGACGGTATTGCTGACACCTTTGAAAACCTGTCCGACCCGTCCTATAACGTGCGGGTGGAGCCGGTGCGTTCGGCCAACGGTATTTTAAACTTCCAAGAGGTCAGTTTGATTTTGGCGGGGGTGCAAAAGGAAATCCATTATGCTTATACTCTTGAACGGGGAGAAGATAGCGAGACCGTTTTTTCCCGTAGTAAGATTTTACAACCGGGCCTAACTCTTTACAAAGATGAGAATTTTACTATTGTTGCTGGAACTATAAAGACAACCATTCTTCAACAAGAAGGTGTTTATCAGATAATCCTATCAAATAATGAGACCTATACTGCAAAATTCGATCAAGAAAAGCCAACGCTTGGCAGCCAAGGCGAAGTGTGGCTCAACGTCATCCACTTGGCGGGCGCCATTACCAAAGAGGGTACGGCCTATAAGGGCGATGTGGTGGTAAAGTTGGACGAGTGGGGCAGCGCTGGGGCCAAGTACAAATACCAAGACAGTAATTTTGAAACGCCCCTTTCCGTTGCCAAAAACCAAGAGGTTACCCAACAGGAATATTTTGTTAAAGTAAACAAAATTAAAGAGTTCCCAATGGAAGCCAATTTGACTAAATCCAGCACGGTTACGCCCTTGATTACGGACTCCAAGGATTACAACACCGTCAGCCTGTTAGATAAGGGCAAGGTGGACCGCCAAAGCACAATGGTGCGCGGGGATTTTATTAAGGAAAATTTGCCCAAAATCGGTTTGGAATATACTACGGACCAAGTAAAATACGACGTAATGAAGCGCAAAGACGACGCCCGCACCTACGGGGCGACCCTTTCGCACACGGCGGGTTCTTTCAAAAATATTTCCGCCGGATACCACATTACCGACTCGTCCATAGACTACGACCGCAGCAAACACTTGGAATCTACCAATTATTACAATACGGACGAAAACACGCAAAAAATGAATATGAAGGTAACGTACCAGCCCAATAATTCTTTTACTTTTACGCCCAGTTACAGTTTAAGCAAAAGCAAAGAGGACCGCACGCAGTATTCGTCCGCATCCCAGCAGGATATCAGTTACCCCAAGGCCCTCACGCAAAACACGGGCTTTAACAGCACTTGGAAGATTAATAAATGGCTGGCGCCGTCCGTCAGTTACAACATCAGCACGCAGGAAAACAACAACTTAAACGCCAAAACGCTGACTGCCTCCGGCACGCACGTAGAAGTGGGCGTGGGCGAGGTGAAAACCGTCAACCGTAACGCGGACGGCGGCGTTTCCCTAACCCTTAACGGCAACGAACTTTTGCCCAACAGCAAGTTGTTTAATACCTTTGTCATTTCGTCCAGTTACCGCATACAGGACGCCGATGCGTGGGCAGACGTGGACAGCGGGTTTGATTCCCGTAAGGCACTGTGGATTCGCGGCGGTTCGTTAAAAGATGTGGGCGATTACGGCTACCGCAAGAGTTTAATTTTGCGCGATACCTTTACCTCCACCCAGCGTTGGAGCCCGCTGGCCCGCTACGAAATGGGTGGCGCGGCGTCCCCGCTTAAAACGATTTCGCTTATTAACAACTTTACCAAAACTTTACAGTCCAACGAGCAAACGGGTACATCATACGATTCCACCAGTTTGACCCTGCCGGATATGACGTTTTCCATTTCCGACTTGGAAAAATTCTTCTACGGCGGGCGTTGGTTCAGTTCGTCCAACTTAAAACTGCGTTACAGTTGGGTGGAACAGACCAACACGGGTACGGACGAACAATACACCAAGCAATACGGCGGGGATTTGCGCTTTATGCTGTTTAACTATTTTGATACGGTGCTTAATTATACGCGCAAGGATTCCGACAAAACCGATCTGCGCGCGGGCACCAGTTTGGAAACGGTGCGCGACAGCGATATTTCTGCCCAGACATCCTTTTATGTGGGGTCTCTGCGCGTAACGCCGAAAGTGCTGTATTCAGCGCACGATAAGTGGCTGGTGGCGGGTAAAATCAGCGAAAGCACCACCACCACTACGCCCAGTTTAAACCTGCGGTGGGACTTTAATATTCCGCGTGGCATTAAACTGCCGTTTGTGAACAAAATGTACAACGCCACCAACCGCGTGATTTGGAATACCACTCTTACCTATACGGATAAAAAATCCCCAGTAGAGGTAAAGGACAACTACCAAATGTACGATGTTACCACATCGCTGGATTATGAAATGTCGCAGAACCTGCGTTTTACGCTCTCCGGCGGGCTGACGGTGCTCAACCACGCCTATGTGGAAACCGAGGATTATACCGCCTATAACGTGGCGGCCAACGTAACAATTCAATTTTAATATGAAATATGGCGCGGCATTTTTTAAACTCTTACTGCATTTCTTTTTGCCGCGCACTTGTTTTGCGTGCGGGTGTGATTTGCCTTGGAACGCAAAAGAACCTTTGTGCTTGGCGTGCTCGTCCCGTTTGGCCGCACCCGGGCCGTATATTTGCAAGCGGTGCGGGGCGGTATTAAAGTACGGCGGGGCGCATTGTTTTGCCTGCCGGGGGAGCAAAGAACGGGAATACAAGTGCCGCGTGATTCGCTCCGCTTTTAAATTTAATCCCTCTTCCCGCGCGCTTGTCCACGCGTTAAAATACGCGCGGGCGGATTATTTGGCCCGTTATATGGGCGAACAAATGGCGGCGCATTATAAAAATTATCCTGAACTTGCGGAAGCGGAAATGGTTGTGCCGGTGCCGCTTTTCCCTAAAAGAAACCGTACGCGCGGCTATAACCAGAGTGAACTGTTAGCGGAAAATTTTGCCCCGCGGGTGGGTTTAACGGCAGATACCAAAAGTTTGGTGCGTATTAAAAATACGGTTAGCCAAACCACCTTGGGGCGTATGGGCAGATTAGCCAATATGAAGGGAGCCTTTGCGTGCAAAAATCCGGCAGCCGTAAAGGGCAAAACCGTTTTGTTAATTGACGACGTTGCCACCACCGGGGCTACATTAGAGGGGTGCGCAGCGGCCTTAAAAGCGGCGGGCGCCAAAAAGGTAATGGCCTATACCTTCGCCCGGGAATAGGTTAATGCGGGAAATGCTTCTCAAATTTCTGTATAAGTTCTTCCGCGGAGTCTCCGGCCTGGAAGGGCAGTTCCGCTATGCCGCGCACCTTTAACTCCGTTAGCAACGCTTCGCGGTCTTTTTTAGACAAAAAGCCGAAATTTTGCATTTTGTGCGAGCAAAAATTCCCCGTTACTAAGATTAATACAGTTTTCAACTTGTTTCCCCGTCCGCAGTACACTAGCCGCTCGGCTAGGTAAAACGCCTTTACGTTAGGCCATAAAAGACTGTACTTTTGGACAGATTTTCCCATCGTTTCTGCTTCTACTTGTTCCCACTCTATATGATCCGGATAAATTTTACATACGGCCGGGGAAAAAAAGATAAGCGTAAAAACATAAATGCTTGCCGCCATACTGAGAATATAGATAAAAAGCAATTCCCGGTTGTGAAATAAACACACGGTCAGCGTAATCATCCCCAGCGCGAGCAGGCACCCCAAGAATTTATTCAAAATATTCTGGTGGAAGGAGAAGATTAGTTCGTTACCCTTGCGCTTCATTTATTGCATTTCTCCTGCATAATATTTACAATCATCGGGTCCACGCGGCTCATCCCCACGGTGGAAATACTGCCCAAGTTTTGAATCGTCTCTTCTGCCGTGTGGCCGACAAAGCCCTCCACTTCCGTAATGCCGTAGTCGTGTATTGCCATATAGGCGGCGCGGATAGCCGCATCGGTGGAACTGACCACCTTTAAGGCGCAACCGCTTTTGGCGCCGTCGCACAGCATACCGCCAATATCGCTGATGATGTTATTAATTGCCAGCGTAACGGCGGGCACGCAGTTGCCGCGTTGTTGGTACGTAATGGCCGCCGTGGCCCCTACGCCTGCGGCAATCGCACAACCACAAATAGGCGCCAGCTCCCCGGTAAACACCTTTACATAGCCGTTTAATAAGTGCGAAAGGGCAATGCTCTTTAAAATGGTGGTTTCCTCTACTTCCATTTCCTTGCCCACCTTCCACGGAACCAAAATGGTTACTACCCCTTGGTTGCCCGATTCCCCGCTGGCCATAACGGGCACGGCTTGCCCGTCCATACGCGCATCGGCGGCGCAGGCGGTCAAAATTTTGGTGGAAGAAATTAAATCCATTTGCAGGAGTTTCTTGCGGACGAGTTCCTTGATGTAAAAGCCTACTTTTTGCAACGCTTGGCCCAGTTCGGCGGCCTTTAAATTCATTTCTACGCCCTTTTTGATGTATTTTAAATCTTCTTCGTCCGCGTTATCGGCGGCGTTTAATAAATCCTGCAAGGTGGCTTTTTTTAACGCTTGTTTAAAATCGTGCGCCTTTTGGGCGTGGTTTTCAAGCGGCAAATGGTTTACTTTTATTTCGTCCCCGCACGATAAATACGCCACGTCCGTATGGCTGCCCGCAATAATACATTTGGCGGTTTTATGGTTTTTGCCCGTTAGCGTACAGGCAATGTAAAAGCCGTGCGCCTGCGGGGCGACTTCCATAGTTACCAAATGCTTTGTGAGCATTTCCTTGGCGCGGGCCAAAACGTTTTTGTCTGCGGCGGATAAAATTTCCATATTTAGTTCGGGCTTGGCGAGCAAAATTCCCATTGCGCCGGCTAATAGATTGCCCTTTTCGCCGTCCGTGTTCGGTATTCTCACGCCCATACCGTTTTTATAGGTGCCCGCGTCTAACTGAAATTCGGCCTTTTCTATTTCGCCGCCCAATTCCTTGGCGGCATATGCGGCGCATAACGCTACGGAAACGGGTTCTGTACACCCCATTGCCGGATAAACTTGGTATTTTAAAACTTCCTTTAAAATGTTCATATTATATCTTCCCATTGGCCTTTAAACTGTAATGCGACCCTTTGCCGATAATAATGTGGTCGTGTACCGAAATGCCAAACAGTTCCGCCGCCCGCACCACGTCGCGCGTGAGTTCAATGTCTTCCTGCGAGGGAGAAGCGTCGCCAGACGGGTGGTTGTGCACCAAAATAATGGCCGGAGCCTTGGCCGCTAGGGCGCACTCTACAATTTTGCGCGGCGATACGGCCACCCGGTCAATCAGCCCCGAGGCGATAACTTCCGTGCCCATAACGGTATTGCGCACGGAAAGATAAATAATTTCTAAACACTCTTCCTGCTTTCCGGCCAGCGAGGCGTTGCAATATTCCAGCACTTGTTGCGGCGTGCGGATAGTGATACGCTCTTTTACTTCTGAGAGTGAATACTTTTTAAACACCGCGCGGATTAATTTTAAAAACTGCGCGGTAGCGGGGCCCACCCCGTTTACTTGCGAAAGTTGGTCCGGGTCCGCGTCCAGCACGGCGGCCAACGAGCCGAATTTTTTAAGCAATGCCCAAGCAATCGGTTTGGTGTCTTTGCGCGGCACGGCATAGGTCAAAAGCAGTTCCAGGGTTTCGTGGTCCAGGAAACTGTCCAACCCCGCCGAGGCGAATTTTTCACGGATGCGTTCACGGTGTCCGATGTAAGAAGGGTTATTTGGCATAGTGTTTCTCGTTTTTTATTATACTGTTTTTAATGCTAGAATAAATATAATCAAAATGCCGTATAAGGGGGAAATTATGAAAAATATCGTTGTAATCGGCGGCGGCCCGGCGGGGTATCCGGCCGCGTTAAAGGCGGCTTCTTTGGGGGCCAAGGTTACGCTGGTGGAAAAAAACAAAGTCGGCGGGGTATGTTTAAATTGCGGCTGTATTCCGTCCAAATCTTTATTGGATGCGGCGCACCGCTTCCACACGGTTAAAACCATTTCGTCTTTGTGCGCGGACGGCGCGCAGGAACAGGCGGATAAACTTTTTAGTCTGTTAGATTGGGGAAAAATCCAGGCCCGCCAGCGCGCGGCCACGCGCAAACTGACGCAAGGGGTGTCCTTTTTGCTTAAAAAGGCGGGGGTGGAAGTAATAAACGGGGAAGCCTCTTTTGTAAACGAACATACCGTAAATGTAAAAAAAGCGGACGGCACGGAACAGCAACTGGAAGCGGACGGCATTATTTTGGCCGCCGGGTCCGAAGCGTTTTTCCCGGTTCCGTTTGACCAAATAAAGGATAAAATTTACGACAATTCCACCATTTTTGATATGCCGCATCTTCCCAAGGAATTAGTGATTGTGGGCGGGGGAGTAATCGGTTGCGAAATGGCCGATTTTATGAACGAGTTGGGCGTAAAGGTAACCATTGTGGAAATGCAGCCGCGCCTGCTTCCGCTGGAAGACGAAGGCGCGGCCCGCGTGCTGACCCAAGCGTTTGGCAAGCGGGGCATTAAACTTTGCACGGGTACAAGCGCAACGGGTATAACTTATGAAAACGGTGTCTATACGCTTACGCTGTCTAATGGGCAAACTCTAACGGCGGATGCTGTTTTAGCCGCCATTGGGCGCAGCGTAAATTTAAGCGCGCTTAAAATGGAAAATATCGGCGTAACCTGGACCCGCAAGGGCGTGCAGGTAAATCCGCAAACCTTGCAGTTAAAGGGGAATGTTTACGCAGTCGGCGATGTAAACGGCCTCTTCCAATTGGCGCACGCGGCCAGCCGGCAGGGCGAGGTGGCGGCTTCCAACCTGTGCGGCGTTCCGGCGGTTTATCACAACGAAAGCGTGCCGCGCGCCATTTACACATCGCCCGAAATTGCCTCGGTGGGTCTTACGCGCGCGCAGGCCGAAGCCAAGGGGTTGCCCGTTAAAACCCATAAGGCCTTTTTGCTGGCCAACGGCCGCGCCGTAGCGCAGGACCAAACCGAAGGATATTACGAACTTATCAGCAACGCGCAAACCGGGGAATTATTGGGCGGCGTGTTTGCGGGCGCACACGCGGCGGAACTTATCCACGCCGTCAGCGTAGCCTTGGCCGCCAAAATGACGGTGGATCAGTTAAAGGAAGTTATTTTTGCCCACCCCACCTTTGCTGAATCTATCGGGGAGGCCTTAAACAGATGAACCCCATTAGCATTGTGTTGGTACGCCCGCGCGACCCCAATAATATTGGGGCCTGCGCCCGGGCAATGGGCAATTTCGGCTTGTCCGATTTACGCGTGGTGGACCCGTACGAACCCGTCTGGCGGGAATCCGTCAGCGCGGTGGGCGTAAATGACATTATGCAGCAGGCCAAACGGTGCGCCACCTTGGACGAAGCCCTGCAAGATACTGCGTTTTCTATGGCTTCTACCGCCATTAAAAACCGGGAAATCAAGCAGGAAATTGTCCCCTTGCCTTCTCTCAATGAACGCTTACAAGTCGCTCCCGAAGGGCGCGTAGCCTTGGTGTTTGGCAACGAAAAGAGCGGCCTCTCCGGCGAGGATATTGAACGGTGCGATGTGGTGCTGAATATTCCTACGGCTTCCAAACAGCCGTCCATCAATTTGGCCCAAGCCGTTATTTTAACCTGTTATGAACTTTCCCGGCGGCCCGGCTTTAAGGCTATCCGCCGCCCCGGGCAGGCGCCCGAAGCGCCTACGGACGCGCAAAAGGAAATTTTTATTTCGTCTGCGGACGTACTATTTGAAAAATCCGGCTTTAAGACCGATTTTTCTTCGGACCAGCGCAAAGCGCTCCTGCGTCATATGCTTTCCCGCCAAGGGTTAAGCCGGGAGCAGTTGTTTTTCTTAAAAAAATGGGCGGACAAGTTATCTTCCAAGTTGCCGTAAATCGTCCGGCCAAAGGCCGCTATATTTGTTAAAATATAACTAATGCTTACAGGGGGCGCAAATGGATTACAACATCCTAGTTATTAACCCGGGGTCCACCTCGGACGATATTGGCTACTACCGCGGCAATACGCCCGTGTTTGAAGTTACTGTCCGTTATTCGCTGACCGATTTGGAGCCCTACGAGGGTAAAAACGTTACCGAACAGTTGCCCCTGCGCCGCAAACTGATTTTGGATTACCTGCTAGACCACAAGGTTCCGCTCAAAGAAATTGATGCGGTCATTGGCCGCGGCGGCTTTATCCGCTCCGTAGAGGGCGGCGTGTATGCTGTAAACGACCAAATGGTAAGCGACTTGGAAACCGGCCGCTATGGTGGAATACACCCCAGTAATTTAGGCGGCATTTTGGCGCGCGAAATCGCCCAATATGCAGGATGCCCCAGTTTTATTGCCAACCCGGTGGTTATTGACGAACTCCAACCCGTTGCCCGCTATTCGGGTATGCCCGAAAATCCGCGTATTTCCATTTTCCACGCATTAAGCCAAAAACGCGTGGCGCGTTTAATTGCGGGGAAGTTGGGCAAACCATATGAGAAAATGAATTGTATCGTTTGCCACGGTGGCGGCGGCATTACCGTCGGTGCGCACCGCGAGGGGAAAGTCGTAGATGTAAACAACGGCTACGAGGGCGACGGCCCGATGACCCCGCAGAGAAGCGGCGGTACGCCCAACTCCGGCTTGGTGCAGATGTGTTATTCGGGCAAATATACCTTGCGTGATATGCGCCTAAAACTGCGCGGCAAGGGCGGACTGGTGGCCTATACGGGCACGTCCGACGTAAAAGATTTGGAAGAATTTATCCGCACGGGCGAAAAACGCCCCGGCTCCCTCATTTGCTGTACGCGCGAGGAAGCCAAACTGGCCGAGGACGCAATGATTTACCAAATTGCCAAATACATTGGGGCAATGGCCGTTGTGCTGGAAGGAAAAGTGGATTTTATTGCGCTTACGGGCGGGCTGATGAACAGCAAATATATCCCGCAGGCCATTAGCACATATGTCAGTTGGATTGCCCCGGTATATGTATTCCCGGGCAGCGAGGAAAAGGACGCCCTGCGCGAGGCCGCCCGCCGCGCGCTGGATAATCCCAAGATTGTAAAGAAATACAGTTGATTTAAAAGTTATTCTTGTAAGGAGATAAATATGAAATTCAAAAGTTTTGCCGATTTGATTGAACAAGTAAAAGGGAAATCAAACCGTGTAGTAGTGCCGGGCGCGAACAATAAAGAAGCGCTGACGGCTATCAAAATGGCCGATCAGAACGGTCTTATTTCCCACGGTATTTTGATTGGGCCGCTGGCCGCCGTCAAACAAACCGTAGCCGAAGTGGGTTTGAACGACAGCAAATTTGAATATATTGACTGCGAAGACGTCCCCACGATGTGCAAATTGGCCGTGGACCAAATCTTGGCCGGCAAAGGCGATTTTTTGATTAAAGGCCTCGTGGATACCAAGTATTATATGAAGGCGATTTTGAATAAAGAAGCCCACTTGGTGCCGGAAGGGGCGCTCTTGTCCCACTTTGTGCTGTTCAGCACGCCGAAATACCACAAACCCTTTGCGGTAACCGATTCCGCCGTGGTTATTGCCCCGACCTTGGAACAAAAGGCCAAAATCATCCAAAACGCCGTCAACACGATGCACAAACTCGGCTTGGAAACGCCGAAAGTGTCTTGCGTGTGCCCGGTGGAAAAAGTAAACGAAAAAATCCCCTCTACTGTGGATGCGGCCGCCTTGGCGCAAATGAACGCGGAAGGGAAAATCACCGGCTGCACGGTGGAAGGTCCGTACGACTTGTACATTTCTCTCTCGCCTGAACGCGCCGCTGAAAAGGGCATTAAAGGCAAAGTGGTAGCCGGAGATGCTGATATCTTGATGCTGCCAGACTTGGACGCCGCTAACCCGCTCTATAAAGCCTTGGCCTTCTTTGGCGACCATATGGAAGCCGCGGCTGTGCTCGTGGGCCCGAAGATTCCGGTCATCTTGCCTTCCCGCGCCGATGACCCGAAAGTGAAACTCAACGCCATTGCGTTGTGCTCTTTCTTAAAGGACCAAAAATAGTTTATCAGGGGGCGGCTTAACGGCCGCCCCCTGCTGTGCTTATGAAAGAAAAATTCCTAGCCTTTATCCAGCAGCATTACCGCCGCTACCACGATATCTTGTTTTACACGCTCACCCTGTGCGTGATTATTGTGGCAACGGGGATGGCGTTGCACATTTCGCGCGTAAAAGACGAGCAGGAAAAAGAAAACCTCCGCGAGCGAGAAATCCCGGTGCAGGAATTTACCATTAAAGAAAAACCGATTTATGTAGCCTTGCAGGAAGCGGGTTTATCCAACCAAGAGGTGGCGCAAATTGTGGGCAAACTCTCCACGGTGGCCGATACGCGCAAACTGCAAAAGGGCGATGTTTATTCGCTCTCCGTGGATGCGGACGGGCACTTTATTATGCTACTGCTTACGCAGGGCTTTAAACGCTATTATGTAGCCAATGTGGCACACGTGGACGGCGCGCTGGTGGCCGGGGTAAGTGATGTGGAAATTAAAACCCGCATTAAAACCGCCGCCGGAAAGATTAAAGGCTCCTTGTTTAACTCTATGCTTTCCAAGGGGTTACAGGTGCCGCTTATTTTGGATTTTACGGATGCGTTTTCTTGGACGATTGATTTTAATACCGATACCCGCAACGGCGACGAATATGCCGCCTTGTGGGAGGAAAATTATACTTCCACGGGTGAAATAACCAGCCAGGATTTGCTTGCCGCTTCTTACAAAAGCGTTGAGGGCGGCACGACTTACGCCTTTTATTTTGAAGACGATTTCTATGACGAAACGGGCAAAATGAGCAAAAAAATGTTCTTAAAGTCGCCCATCAGTTTCCGCAATTACCGTATTTCGTCTCGCTTTTCCTATGGGCGGTTGCACCCTATTTTAAAAATCCGCCGCCCGCATTTGGGTATTGATTATGCCGCCCCCACGGGCACCCCGGTTCAGGCAGTGGCGGACGGAACGGTGAAAGTGGCCGGATACAAGGGCGGTTTTGGCAACTATGTGGAAATCCGCCACGCCAACGGCTATATGACCTCTTACGGCCATTTAAAGGGGTATGGCAAGGGCATTAAGGCCGGGGCCAAGGTCAAACAGGGGCAAACGGTCGGCTATGTGGGCAGCACGGGGCTTTCCACGGGGCCGCACTTGGATTTCCGCATTAAAGAAAAGAATAAATTTGTAGATTTCTTGAAGATGAAGAACCGCAATTCCACCGTGCGGGATATACCCAAAGAACAACGCAAAGAATTTGAGGACTTAAAAGTGCTATACTTAAAAGAATTAGAAGCAGCCCAAAAGGCGGCCCTTGCTCCCACAAAGGACGCCACGGAGGACAAAAATGAAGCATAAAAAAATCGCCATTACAGGCGGCCCCAACAGCGGCAAAACGACGGCTCTGTCGGTGCTGAAAGAAACTTTCGGCCCGCAGGTGGAACTCGTGCGCGAAGCCGCCACAATGATTTTTAGCGGCGGATTTCCGCGGCAGGACAACAGCCGCGCACATATTGAAGCCGCCCAGCAGATTATTTTCGTAGCCACTAAGGAAATGGAAGAATTGGCGGAACAAACGTCCACGGCGCCCCTTATCGTGTGCGACCGCGGTACGGTGGACGCGTCCGTTTATTGGCCGGACGGCCCGGAAGCGTTTTTTGCGCATATGGGTACGTCTTTGGAGGCGGAACTCGCCCGCTACGACGCGGTGTTGCACCTGTCTCCGCCGTCCAACCCGGCCTTTTACCAATCCACGCACGTGCGCACGGAAACCTTGGATAAGGCGTTTGAAATTGACCGCAAAATTTTAAAAATGTGGGAAAAACACCCCAACCGCTTGGTAGTGGGCGGGACGGAACACTTTTTTGAAAAGGCGGAAGCCATTAAGAATTTTGTAGAAAAAATCATTAAAGGATAACTTATGAAAAAAATCGTTTTAACCGGCGGCCCCAGCGGCGGCAAAACCACGGCTCTTTCTATTTTGAAGGAAACCTTCGGTAACAAAATTGCCCTCGTGCAGGAAGCCGCAACCCTGATTTACAGCGGCGGTTTTCCGCGTAAGGACAACAGCCCCGTGCACATTGAACACGCCCAAAACATTATTTTTTACACCGTGCACCAGTTGGAAGAATTAGCCGAAAAAACCTCCAACGCCAAGGTAATGGTGTGCGATCGCGGATCTATTGACGGTGCCGTGTATTGGCCCAAAGGCCCGGAAGACTTTTTTAAGTCTATGCACAGTTCGCTGGAAGCGGAACTTGCCCGCTACGATGCCGTAATCCACTTATCCCCGCCGCCGGAGAAGGATTTTTACCAAGCCACCAACGTCCGCACCGAAAACTTACAGCAGGCGTTTGACTTGGATGACCGCATTTTGAAAATTTGGGAAAAACACCCCAACCGCTTGGTTATCCCGCGGGAAAAACATTATTTTGAAAAGGCGGAAATCATTAAGAATTTTGTAGAAAAACTTATTTCCGAATAATTAGGAGTTGTACATTATGTGGAATCCATTTAAGAAAAAAGAAGAAACAGCGGCTACTCCGGCCGAACCGGCTAAAAACGGTAAAAAGGAGTCTATTGAGGAGCGCATTGAACGGGAAATTGATTCTCTGCCCTCAATGATTAAAAGCAAATTGCAGGACCCGACCATTAAAAAGCGCTTTATTGATATCGCCAAACGTATGGAAAAGGACGGCGTGGACTTTAAGAGCATCCGCCAAATGAAGAAGTGGATGAAGAACCACGAAGCCGAACTCCGTGCGGAAAACGGCACCGCGCCCGCCAAGGTGGAAACGGTTGTCCACCAAGGACCCAAAATCGGGCGCAACGACCCGTGCCCGTGTGGCAGTGGCAAAAAGTACAAAAAATGCTGTGGCGCCGGGAAATAACGGCTATTTAAGGTATTAAAACCGCCCTAGGGAATTTTTCCTAGGGCGGTTTTTCGTGGCTTGGGGGCGCGGTGGGCTCGGCAAAGGTTCTAGTATGGCTTTTATTTTTATAACGGCCTTATTTTATTGTTTTTTGCTGTCATCCCCGAGGAATTTAGTCGGGGATCTGTTGTTATTCAAATAAGAAGGTCATCCTGAATTTAGTTCAGGATCTACTGCTTGTGTAGTTAGTTGTGTACGTTGTTTTTAACAACCCGATCGGTAGATTCTGAAACCTATTAACAGACCCCGTACAGAAACCTTACGGGGTGCCGCCTAGCGGTAATGGCGGCAGTTCAGAATGACCCCCGATTTTTATAACAGTCTTTTCCCTGCCGTCATCCCGTAGTGTCTTTATACGGGATCTGTCGTTTCATAAGAGCACAACAACAGCAAAGACAGATTCCCGACTACGACCTTCGGGAATGACAACTAAAAGGAAACTTTTTATTATTGTTTCGTAGCGTGTGTCCTATTCGGGATATAGGATATACTGTTTGCCGTTGTTGTCATCCCCGAGTGTTTCTGTCGGGGATCTGTTGTTATTGTTGCCGTTTCGTTTGTTTGCGACATTGCCAAAACAGTGTGGCTCCATTAGTCAAAAGGGGGAAAAAGATAAGCCGTCCGCAGGACTTATTTTAAAGGGGTTGTTTCGTTTTTTTTTTTTGTTAAAATTTTGATAAATCGCGGCGGTCGTACCCGGATGTATC
>ERZ808240.261-NODE-261-length-72621-cov-11.838161_pt1 | contig 72621 bp, 68 predicted proteins | sample MGYA00521084_ERZ808240 | MGnify/ENA primary metagenome ERZ808240 (study PRJEB31516, sample SAMN03275571) | gut metagenome | biome: mammalia-associated habitat; material: feces | host: Papio cynocephalus | place: Kenya | collected 2012-08-06 ...
GCGTACTGGAGGACACGCCGCATATGTCCTTACATATTGATAGCATATGTTTGGTTATGGTGATAACTAGTTAATAGTTTAACTATAGTTTAGGTACCTCACCTTCTACTAGCGGTTTTACAGATAGTGCGGATTATAGGCGTTCATGCCGCCCCATGTCAAACCGCAGCCGGTTTGTGTGCAAGCTATGGAGTTTAGGTGCCTAACCAATTCATTAAGATTAATCTTATGAACGGTTCTATGCATATAGTGCGGCCATATGGTGTGATCTATGCGGTATCGTGCATATCTGATAGCGATCCATGCAAGTCGGTACCCGCACGGCGGTTGTACGCCCCCCGCGGCCGTGAGAATATATAGCCGTCCCGAGGGGGCACCCGCCCCCGCCAACCGCGCGGCCCTCGCGCCGCGCACGCCTGATAGGAGTTAGTAATGACCACTTGCCGAGCCTATTTCCGCCCGTCCGCCGCGCTGCTCGAGGAGCACCCCGCGTATAGCGGCATGCGCTTTTGTTTCGTCTTAGTCTGCAAGGCGCTCACAACCGAGAACGGCTCGTTCTACCGTCTTACAATCGACGTCCGCAACAAGCTCGATGGGACGTGGCTCGAGATAGCAAGCGTTGACGACGATAATATTCCGCTCGATACTTCTATCATCGACTACGCGGTAGTCCAGACGCTCGCGGCGGTTAATAGGGCGCTCGGGTTTGACGAGCACGCGGGGGTTGAGTTCTGCGGATTTACTGAAGAAGAAAGTTTCGCGCTCGACGTTGTGAACCGTGAGTTGTCCGAGGCGAGTCTCGCGGCACGGCGACGCGCTCGCAGCTAGTGGCACGCTAGCGGGGGGGGGCGCGTGCCCCCCCCTAGCCCTCGCGAGCGCGGGCGCATCAGTGCCGCCACGTGTTCACGGTTTGCGCGGACGGGGGGATGGTTGAACAATAATCGAACAATTGTTCGCTCAGGGCGTTTCGCCCTCGTCAAACTCACGGTCCCGATTTGATTTTCCCGCTCGATGGTCGAAGGCACGCGGTGCCTTCTCCCTGTTCGCGAATTCTTGCGAATCCGCTCACGGAGATTCTTTTCGTCTTCTCTCCAAGAGAGAGATATAAATTCTACGCGGACGCACGAAGTGCGGACGCACCCGAGGCGAACCGCTAGGTGAGTCTCGGACAGGTGTCCATGCGTGACGACACTCCACATCGTGTGTATGGTATGCCCCCCTGCACGCGTTGATAAAAAAAATATCTACGGCATAACATTTGTCCTCGCTCCCGCGCCAAGAGGACCAACCCTCACGATTTACTTGTTTATCCAACAGAGGGTTGGTATGCTATGCCTTTTCGGGTTTCCATACCTTTGCTTTCGCGGCTGGGGCGAACTTACCCCATCACTTCCCCGCCCAATCGGTGTGACGGCCAGGCGCTTGGCGCATGGCGGGCCGCACGAACCGACAGACAGGATTGCCAGATTGAACAGTCCTACCCTAATCAATCGTTTCCTGTCTGTTGGAACGTAGACCCGATTATTCGACTCAACCCTGGCGGGAGGTACATTTTGATTACGCGGACTAGGCGCAGCCGACCGGGAACGGCGCTATGGTTGGGAAACCAACCACTCCGTCAGGAGAATGGTTGGGGAGCCAACTGAGTTGGCAAGGAAGGCACCCCGTAGATGCCCTGTGTCTATGATACCCACTTGCGCCCGAAGAGTGCGGGTAGAATCTTTGACTTTTGGGTGTTTTTTGCAAAAGAGGGGGGAGGGGGCGCAAGCCCTCTCCCCAAAGCGTCCCCTTGACGAGAATCCAAAGTGCAGGTTCCGTGAAGACGAGAATGCCAAACCGCCATCCAGCGCCATGACACCACGCGCGGCCATGGTCTCTGTGCCCATACGCCACTCCTCTCTGTTGGAAACGTCACCACATATCGTACCCCACGAGTCCCAAGAGTCAAGATGTATGCGGCCAGTTGCCTTTGGGTATAATGAGGGGGTAGGAACAGATTCTTTTCAAGAGATTGGAGGAAGATGGATTTGAAGCTTGACTACTCGCTCTCCTCGCCAGAGGAGAGACGAGAGCTTGTTGACAAGATAGTAAGCAAAGGCGACGGCCTCACCGAGCAGCAGCTCGGACACTTGGCCGACTACATGCTCTTCGCCACCGACTCGCAGCAGACCAAGAGGGAGCGCGATGAGGAGCGCCCGATAGTGACGCGCAACCGCGAGACCACCATCCTGAAGAGACAGACGTCTCTGGACGACTTGGTGGCGTCTCTGCCCAACGGCGAGGACGGCCTGTACCAGATGATGGAGAGCGACAAGACGATGCCGCTCGACAGGCGCGAGCCAATCACCGAGGCGGACGTCTGCGGCAACCCCGTGATGGCGGAGAAGCAGCGAGTCCTTGACTCCCTGCGGCAGCAGATGGAGACGGCTCCCAAGAGCAAGCGGTACTCACTGCAACGCCAGATAATCTCCACCTACAAGGAGATGTACACTATAAAGAAGTCGAGGATGAGCGCCGCGCACGCCCGACCCGACTTCGGCAACGGCGTGCGGCCAGAGAGGATGTCGCTTGACGACAAGATAGTCCTTGGGGCCGATGGCTTGCCGCACGGCACAGGCGCGGTGTCGCTGACGCGCCCCGAGGACGTGGCGACGATATTGCAGATGCACACCGACTTGGTGGGTGCGGCAGAGACTGACCTTGACAGTGACGTGAAGTGGCTGTTCGAGGACCTGAAGAGGGCTATCGCCAAGACGTTCCCCAATGGCAACGAGAGGCTTTACTACCTGACGCTATTGGAGATGATGAACACGCCTGGCAACGAGATAGTGGAGCTCATGCGGCAAAGGTATGGTGAGAGCCACACCGAGCAGTACTACTCCACGCTGTGGCGTCGCCGCATCCCCAAGATGATAGCCGAGACGGTTCAGAAGGAGTGGCTGATATGGCACTATACCTTCGAGGACCCCGACAACGCGGTGTGGAAGGTGTGCAACACGTGCGGCAAGAGAATGCTTGCCCACCCCCTGTTCTTCCACAAGAACACCTCCAAGGACGGCTACTACTCCAAGTGCCGCAGGTGTCGCTCGAGGCAGAGCGGCGGTGACGCGTAGTGGAGGGAAAGAGCCAGCTGTTCAAGTGCGCGAAGTGCGGCAGAGAGCTCGAGGCCAAGGCGTTTTGGACGAACAAGGCAGGAGAGGTGATGAGCACGTGCCGAGAGTGTGCGTCTAGATACGTTGACGTGCGCAAGCCGTCCACCTTCATGTGGGTGCTCAAGGAGCTTGACCTGCCCTGGATTGAGAACATGTGGGTGTCGATGTGCCGCCGCAAGTACAACAAGGACCCCGACCGCTTCACCGCACGAGGGATGCTTGGCACCTATGTCCGCACGATGAAGAACATCCGCAACTACAAGGAGTACAGCTTCGCCGACTCTGAGCGCATTAACAAGGAGTTCGCGGAGAAGAGGCAAGCGGAGGAGGCTGGGCGCAAGGCTGCGGAGGAGGCGCACAGGGCCGACGAGGCGAAGATAGACGAGATATCCTACTCGCAGGACCTATTGGATATGGCGGTGCCGCAAGCCGTTTCCGAGGAGCACGCCAACGAGAGCAAGTGGCACAAGGGCGACAAGAGAAAGATTCGCAAGGGCAACCTCACCTCGGTTGACCTCGCCACCGTGCCTGAGATGCCGAGGGGCTTTACCCTCAAGGGTATCACGGCCAAGGACGATGAGCCATGTCCGCCAGAGCGGGCTGAGAAGAAGCCAAAGAAGCGCAAGTCCTACAAGCCGCCCAAGCAGGAGGCGTTCGACCCGTCCTCCATCGTCGTTGACGAGAAGGCCATCCTTGACGACCTGTCCCCAAATGACGTCATGCGGCTCACGATGCGGTGGGGGTCTAGCTTCACACCGTCGGAGTGGGTCAAGATGGAGGACATGTACCGCAAGTACAGCGAGGAGTTCGACATCAGCGTCGACCGTGAGTCGGTGCTGGTGGCGATGTGCAAGACCTCCATCAACATGCAGCGATGCCTCGACTCGGGCGATGCCGCCAACGCGCAGAAGTTCTCCTCGATGTTCGACCAGCTCCGCAAGTCTGGTGCCTTCACCGAGGCACAGAAGAAGGAGGAGAAGACCAAGTACCTTGACTCTGTTGGGGAGCTTGTGGGGGCAGTCGAGAGAGAGGGCGGCGTGATTCCGCGCTTCGATACCAAGTTCGAGGTGAACCCAGACAAGGTTGACCTGACACTCAAGGACATGCAGTCATACACCTACAACCTTGTCAAGAACGAGATGGGGCTTGGCGACCTCATCGAGTCCTACATCCAGAAGCTTGAGGAGAGCCTTGAGGAGGACAAGGAGAAGAACGGCAAGAAGAAGCCCAAGAGGAAGAAGAAGGCTGCGAAGGACGCTCAGACCGAGAACGACGAGGCGGCAAACGCGTGGCTCAGCGGCCTTGAGGATTCCGTGGCCGCAGACGCCAACGAGTTCTACGCCAAGTTCGGTGATGACAACGAGAAGTACCTTGACTCCGTGCGGGCTGACGAGCAAAAGGAAGGTGACGAGTAATGTCGCTTGACAACATGTTGGAAGCCATAGACTCGGGCAGTGTGACACGTGCCGCAAACGAGATAACGAGAGAGAGAATACAGTCTGACCTGCCGCGACTGCAACAGCTCATCTCCTATTGGAGGTGGTACCCAGACAAGTTCATCGACTATTTGTGCTCGCTGAATCCCGACAACACGTTTCACTTTTTCTTTTATCAGAGGGTTTGAAAAAAGCTCCTGCGGCAAGTGATTGTCGTAGAAAAAAAATATTTAATTGCTGGAAAGTCCTAAAGCAGATTTGCCAATAGATGTGTTTATTTCCCTTTATTCGCCTATTGGAACGAAAGTAGAAACAAGTTATCTGATGAGATATGGAGAACATCCTAAGTCTTATAGAATGGGCGACCAGCAGCCAACACAAAAGAAGAGAAAAAATATGCCACGATGGCATATTTAAACTCTAATGTAAGGTTCAACGACCATCTTGAAAAAGAGTAGCAGACAAACGTCTGCGAAACAATATTGTTCTGTTGACAGAATAAGATATGGTCTATTCTCTATTTCCGAAAGGTAGAGAGATAATTATCTGTTGATAGTTAGTGGCTATCAATAAATATTAAAGTTTTTTGCGTGCCATTTTGCGGCACAAGTATGTATACTGCGTTTTTTGCCGCGCGTTAATGCTATAGCGCAATAATCTTTTGAACTGCGGGAAAGTCTCTTACCGGAGATAATCCGCAAGCATGGTCGCATTGGGAATGGAATGACAGATAAAGCTCAGTATGACGAAGCGGGACGTTACATTCAAGCATATCCGTCTGCTGCCGAAGCAGGTAGGAAGCTAGGGCTAGGACGTGACTGCGCCGCTCATTCGGCAAGGTGCCACACTATGACGACATCTGGCTATATGTTTAGATACATATAAAAATTTACCATGCGATAGACTTCAACGACTATCTTTTAAGCTCCCGGCAGTAAACAATAGGGGCAACAAGAGTAGGGCCTAAGTTAAACGAGGTGGGTGAGATTCCCTCAAATCGAAGAGAAAGATTCTCTGTATGAACAGGAGAAAAGATATAGTCTGTTCCTAATAGTGATATTAGGCTGAGTTAATTCGGGTAATGGTTTACGCCCATTGCCGAACAAAAAGATAGCAAGAGCTTCCTGACCGCTCTTGGCTCAATCATCAAATGCATCCTGTACCCAGGCGTGCGCATCTTCGTGGCCTCGGCGGGAAAGGCGCAGTCTGCTTCTATCCTTAGCAGCAAGGTAATAGAGCTGTGCAAGCTCATCCCCGCCTTGCAGCAGGAGATTATCTGGGACGTGAGAGGAAGCAACGGACAGGCGCGAACGAGAAACACAAAGGATTCTGTCGTCTACACCTTCAAGAATGGGTCAAATTAGGCTCATGTAAAATTTTTTTAAATGCTGGGAACTCTTAATACCCTATCCACTAAAACTATTCGCTCCAGAATAAGAAATGTTGTGAAAACAGAAACAAGCGATTGGGTTGGGATATGGCGTGTATTTGCCTAAGTCCTACATAATAGACAATCAGCAGCCAAAGGAGAATCATGAAATTATTGTCTAAGCAAGAAGCGCAAAACAAATTGCGAGAAAAATATATCAACGATGATTTTACTCTTATTGAATATAACGGATATGGCAAAATATGTAGTATTCACTGTAATAAATGCGGAAAAAACATGTGCTTTTCGCAATATGGGAATGTTTTGTCTAGAGGTAAGAACGGCAATTGCCTGTGTGAATGCACTAAAATGGAAAATAAGCAAAAAAAGTATGAAGAGGAAATAAAAATAGCTTTTCCAAAAGAGCAAGTAGATATTTTGTCTTTTACGGGGGTTAAAAAACCGATTACGGTCCGTTGCAAAAAATGCGGGTATATACGCACTATTCAAAATGCATCTTTACTGAAGCGAGAAAAACATCTATGTTCACGATGCCATCCGAATAGATTTGAGGATATGGAAAGCAGCAAAGAGAAATTTATTAAATTTATTTCTGCTAGTGATAAATGGATAATGCTCGATAAAGATATTTCTTGCATACACGCTCACGACAAAGTGAAATGTGCTTGCAAGAAGTGCGGCGCAACTAACAGAAAAACGATATACACTTATATGAAAGGTATTGGCTGTTGGAATTGTTGCGGAAATAGTCTAAAAACAACTGATGATTTTAAATCTATTCTAGATGGTGATTATCAACTATTGACAGAATATAAAGGCTCAAAAGAAAAAATACTATTGAAACACAACTGTGGTTTTGTTTTTTCAACGACTCCAGGGTCATATTTGTCCCAAGGCGTGAGGTGCCCAAAATGTTCTAGAGGTACAAGCAAAGGTGAAAAAAGAATAATTGAGATTCTAGAATCATTAGAGGTTCCTTACGAAAGAGAATATCCTGTTGATATTAACGGCCACATGCTGCGTTTTGATTTTTACCTACCACAACAGAATTTATATATTGAATTTAATGGTATACAACATTATAAGCAGAATTGTTTTAATCGTTCTGAACAGGCTTTTAAGGTACAAATTGAACATGACAATTTAAAGAAAGAATGGTGCAAGAATAGGCTGTTAGTAATACCATATACAGACTATGAGGTCTTAGATAAAAAGATTCGTGATTTTCTTGGGTTCAACGACTAACCTACAGGGTGTACTATGCAAATCATATTGTATAGGAAAAGGAAAAATCTATTATTAGATAGATAAGATATAGTCTAATATTTTTTATTGCTTCTTTGGAGAATGTGGCAATGACAGAATCGACCCGTGGACAGCGCTTCACGGGTGGCGTCTTGGAAGAGTGCGCGAGTATGGACCAAGACAAGCTCAACGACATCCTGCTGCCGACGCTGAACGTGTCAAGGCAGGTGCCAGGGTACGGCGTTGACGAGAGCGAGATAACCAACCAGAGCGCAGTTTACATAACAACTGCCGGTTTTAAGAATACTTTCAGCTACGACAAGCTGATTCAGACGCTGTGCCAGTCCGTGGCACGACCAGACCAGGCAATCATCCTTGGCGGCACGTACAGGACGCCGATGATGGAGAGGTTGCTAAGCAAGAACTTTGTGTCCGATTTGAGAAGAGACGGAACCTTCAACGAGGCTTCGTTCGATCGTGAATACAATTCAATCTGGAGTGGGAGTATCGCCGGTGCTTTCTTTGACACGGAGAAGTTTGACAAGTACAGAGACATCCAACTGCCTGAGTGGGAGTCAAACAACAAATCCGCAAAAGGCGCCTACTATGTTCTTGGCATCGACGTTGGTCGTCTGAACTGCACGACCGAGATTGTCGTGTGCAAGGTGACTCCCGCGCCAAGCGGCGTGCCGCAAAAGCACATTGTCAACATCTACACGTATGATGCCGAGCACTTCGGCGAACAGTCCATCCACATCAAGCGCTTGTTTCACAAGTACAAGTGCCAGATAGCCGTGGTGGACGCGAACGGCCTTGGCTCTGGCCTTGTTGACTGGCTCATCCTAGACCAGGACGACCCAGACACAGGTGAGGCTCTTGGCGCCCTCGGCGTGTACAACGACGACGATGGCACCTACAAGCGGTTCACCCAACAGGCCGACTACCCGCTGCCCAACTCGCTGTATCTGATGAAGGCGAACGCCTCCATCAACACTGAGCTATATTCCTACTGCCAGACGCAGATGAGCAGCGGCAAGCTTAGGTTCTTGATTGACGAGAACACGGCCAAGAACAAGTTTATGTCGCAAAACCAGTACAAGAGGCTGAGCAAGGCAAGGCGTGCGGAGTACTTGCGGCCATACGTCATGACCTCGATTCTGGAAGACCAGATGGCGAACCTCACGCAGGACAACACGGATGGAATGAACATCATTCTCAAGCAGAACAACAGAACCATCAAGAAGGATAAGTTCTCAGCTCTCATCTACGCCCTCTCTTGGCCCAAGAGCATCGAGGACAGGGGTGGTAGAAAGCGTGCTAGGAGCGTGAGAGATTTGATGTTTTTTTCTCATCTGGGGAATTAATTTGCGGTTTTTGGGCATAATATATTTGCGAAAGTCAAGTTTTTTTGATAAATAATGATATATGGATAATTGACATAGTGGAAGGGGACTTTCGTGCTTAGTTCAAATGGAGAGAAGAAGATACACTCCATCTTGAAAAAGCACAAAGTCCCCTTTGTCGAGGAATACGAGTTTCCCGATTTAATCTCGACGAGCGGGAGACACCTGCGGTTTGACTTTGCAGTGTTCGCCCCCGATGGTGGAATTGACTTTCTCATAGAGTATCAGGGGGAGCAACATTATCGTTCCGTCAGCCACTTCGGTGGGGACAGGGCCGCTCAGAGACAGAGGTACAACGACTCGAAGAAGAGGTCTTATTGTGCCTTGCATGGGATAAAGCTAGTGTGCATCCCCTATTGGGATGAGGATGCGCTTTCTTATGATTACATAATGAAGGCCGCTGGATATTAGAATAGGAGGTGCTATGGCAGAACTTACTGATTCACGGCGCAAGAAGATTGACTTTTCCAGCTGGTATAGAAACAACGCCATCAACTACAACAAGATTAAGGTTGGCGGCAAGACCTTGCGCGACGACGCCTTTCTCAATGTAGACGCGATGGGAGCGATCCGCTCTAACAGGCCAATCACAAAGGAAATGGTCAAGAAGGTCATTGCGACGAAGGACTACAAACAAGCAAGGGCAATCTCGGACTTCTACTTTGACAAGAGCGGCATCTACGAGCGTCTTATCAAGTACATGGCCCACTTCTTCCGATATGACTTCTTCGTCACCCCAGTCCAGTATGACAAGAAGGTGACTGATAAGAAGGTAATCGAGGGGTGGTACAAGGCTTGCATGTTCATCGAGAACTCGAAGCCGAAGAAGCACTTCGCGGAAATCGCGGTCAAGGTGATAAAGAACGGTTGCTTCTACGGCTATCGCCTCACGCAAAGGGACAGGGAGTTCTTGCAGGAGCTTCCCGTTGACTATTGCCGCAGTCGTTACGATTACAACGGCTCTCCCGCTGTCGAGTTCAACGTCAAGTACTTTGACGATAAATTCTCGGATAACGACTACCGTCTGCGCGTGGTGAAGATGTTTCCCAAGGAAGTCCAACAGGCGTATGTGTCCTACAAGACGGGTACCTTGCCGCAGGACTTTAACGGTGACGCCCAGGGCTGGGTTCTCTTAGACCCAAAGAAGACGGTGAAGTTCAACGTTGACGGCAGTGACATGCCGATGTTCTTCAACGTGATTCCGCACCTCTTGGACCTGGAGAAGGCTCAGGAGATTGACTTGCAGAAGATGCTTCAGCAGATTCTCAAGATTATCATCCAGAAGTTCCCGCTTGACAAGAACAACGACCTCGTGTTTGACGTTGACGAGATGCAAGCATTCCACAACATGGCGGTCGATATGATTGGTGATGCTGTTGGAGTTGACGTTCTATCAACTCTTGCGGACGTTGATGTGGCCGACATGTCCGACAAGGGCAACGTCTCTGCCGTTGACCAGCTTGAGAAGGTCGAGAGAACGGTTTATAACGAGGCCGGCGTCTCGCAGTCGCAGTTCAACAGCGATGGCGCCGTTGCCCTTGAGCGCTCCATCGCCAATGACGAGGGCAGCCTCAGCGACCTCATTCAGCAGTTCGAGGAGTACCTTGAGACGATGATAGCGCCACTGAACAAACAAGCCAACAAGAAGCTTGTCTACCGTGTAAACATCCTTCCCACGACAGTCTATAACTACAAGGATATGGCCTCTACATATAAGGAGCATACCACAATTGGCTACTCCAAGCTGCTCACTCAGGTGGCTCTTGGAATGCCGCAGACGGTCGTTCTTTCATCCGCTTTGTTTGAGAACCAGATTCTCAAGCTCAACGAGGCATTCACGCCCCCGCAGATGTCCTCTACCATGACGGGCAGCGACATCAAGCAAGAGGATGATGGCGGTCAGGGCGACGGCGATTCGAAACCAGTCACCCCAGAGATAGACAAGGGCGGCAGGGAGGAAGTTCCCGTCGAAAAGAAGTCAGAGACCACTATCAAGACGAGCGAGAGTAGAAAGTAGGAGGCTGTTTATGATTCATAACAGGTCTGTGAAGACCATTGATGGCCCCGAGTTCATTGACGTCAAGCCTTACAATCCGCTTGTGTCGCAATGCAACATCAAGGTGCTTTACCTTGGCAAGAACCGCAATGGCTCTTACGTTGACAGGAATACTGCGGTGAAGATGGCGAATTCGCTGCCGACCTCCCCCATCGTTGGTGCGTGGCGCAAGGACGTTGAGGACTTCGGAGACCACGGCAAGGTCGTCACCATTGAGGATGGCGAGATAAAGTTTGCTTGCAAGACCGTTCCTTTTGGATTTGTCGCGCCTGACGCGAAGGTGTGGTTCCAGAAGTTCAATGACATTGACGCTTTTGGCAACGAGACCGAGCGTGAATACATGATGACTACGGGTTATCTTTGGACGGGTCAGTTCCCCGAGGCGCAGAAGGCTATTGACGAGGGGCAGCCCCAATCCATGGAGCTTGATGAGAAGACTCTGAAAGGCCGTTGGGCAAATGATACCGAAACGGGAATGGAGTTTTTCATTATCAATGATGCGGTATTCAGCAAACTCTGTATTCTAGGGGATGACGTTGAACCTTGTTTCGAGGGCGCGTCCGTAACAGGAGTTGAGAGCAACTTTACAGAGAATGCTGAGTTCGCTCATAGCTTATACACAATGATGAACCAATTGAAAGACATTGTTAGTAAATCAGAAGGAGGGATGAATGTGTCAAAGCCTAAGACATTAGAGGAGCCTGCGCAGGAGGAGGTCGCCATCGATTACGTCGCTTCCAACAGCGAGAGCGACAAGAAGGACGACAAGGCCGAGCCCGCCAAGGCAGACGAAGATGTTGAGAAGACAGATGAGGAGACTCCTTCTGAAGAGGAGCAAGAGAAGGCTGCTGACGACAAGAAGGACAAGGATGAGCCAAAGACAGACCACGCGCTTACGGACGAGCCTGTCGAGGAGCCATCCGAACCCGCGCAGCCAGGGGCGGACTTCGCCGCCGCCGAGGAGGAGCCGAAGAACGAGACTTCCGATGAGGATCCAGATGCCTCTCATGAGTTCGCTCTTGAGCAGGAGAATGAGGCTCTGAAGGCAGAGCTTGACGAGCTTCGTCAGTTCAAGCTCTCTGTCGAGAACAAGGAAAAGGATGCTCTTATCGCCAAGTACCACATGCTTAGTGACGAGGATAAGGCCGAGATTGTTGCTCACAAGGAAGAGTATTCTCTTGAGCAGATTGAGGAGAAGCTTGCTCTCGTCTACGTTCGCAAGAACGTTGACTTCTCTACGGTAGACGGCCATCACGAGGAGGAAGTGGATACCGATTCTATCCTTTCCTTCTCTCTTGACAATACGGAAAATGCGGAAGTTGTCAGCGACATTCAAGCTGCGTTCCGTTCACTGGAAAAATAAATACGAAAGAAGGAGGAAAGTAGCAAAATGGCAGTTATTATTGCTAAGGATAGCGTCAAGGGCTATCGTCAGGTCGAGCCCAATCACCTGAGCGCACCCCGCGACGGTCGTGTCTATGCACAGCTTCCCGCAGACGATTCTATCAACGTTCTCGAGCAGGGCACTTTCGTCAAGTATGATTATGCTGCTGGCAAGGTTGACTTTACCGGCAAGGGTCCTTGGATGATGGTTTTCAACGAGGAGAAGCTCTATGACGAGCGCAAGCAGAATCACCGCGACTACGCTATGACCAAGGAGGACGCGCTCCACGGCGTCATGGTTCCTCGCGTCTTCGGCATGGTCGCTGGTGACGTCTTCACCACCAACAACCTCGCCGATGGCTCTTACAACAAGGGCGACCTTCTTGCTCCTGGCGCAGACAACGGCGTTCTTGCCGCTGGTGGTACCGAGGGTAATGGCCTTTGCGTCGAGGTTGTCAAGGAGACCACCATGCCTGATGGTCAGCCTGCCGTTAAAGTCCGTGTTATTTCTGCTTAATTGAGAGGAGGAAAATAGTATAATGGAACTTCTGAAGTTTGATTCTCTTGTGAAGCTCGCCGTTGCCGCTTCTAACAAGACCGCTTTTAGCTTCTCCGAGAACGAGAAGTACTCTGCCGAGCAGACCTCTGATTTGCTCCGCGCCCAGATGAACGAACTCGCTGGTGATTATCGCTCTTTCCGTGAGAATAAGAACACCATCTTCTCTCTCATCGAGCAGACTATTGACGAGGTGCTTCCCGCCAAGGTTCTCCAGCAGTACGAGCAGTTCGCTGACGTTTCCACCGTTCCTCAGGGTGACAAGGTTGTCTTCGTGCGCCGCATCACCGAGGCTTCCCGTATGCGTGCCAAGCAGTTTGTCACGCAGGTCGGCCTTGCTGGTCGTTACGAGACCTTCATGCTTGATGGTGAGCGTCTTGAAGTCAAGATGAACGCCATTGGTGCCGCTGCTCGCATCGGCTTTGAGGAATTCCTCGATGGCCGCATTCAGTTCTCTGACCTTACCGACGTCATTCTCGAGGGCATGGACGAGTATATCTACCGTGAGATTGCCAAGGCTCTTGCCTCTGCCGTCTCCGAGCTTCCCGCCCCCAACAAGGTCACGGCTTCCAAGTTTGACTCTGCCTCCATGGACCGTCTGCTTGCCATCGCCGACTCCTATGCTGGCGCTCCCGCTACCATCTACTGCACCTATGAGTTCGCCGCCACGATGCTTCCTGCCGAGGCGTGGGCTTCCAACGAGATGAAGGACACGATTTGGGGCCAGGGCTATCTTCCCCGCTACAAGGGCCACAACATCGTGATTCTCCCCCAGTCCATGGAGGACGCCACCAACGCCAAGAAGGTCATTGACCCTTCCAACGCCTACATCATCAACTCTGGCGCTGAGAAGCCCGTCAAGATTGCCTTCGAGGGTCAGACGGCTGTTCGTGATGTCAACGACAACGACGACTGGTCTCGTGACATGCAGACCTACAAGAAGTTCGGTGTTGCCATCCTCACCAATCCTTCTATTTGCGTCTATAACAACAGCTCTCTCAAGCTTGAGACTGTCTGAGACAACCAGACTCCCGAGCCAGAGCCACCCGAGCCAGAGCCAACCACGCACGCTGACGTAGCGAACGTTACGCAGCTGCGTGCGGCTTTGGACAACCAAGACATTCAGACAATCTCCGTGACAAGCGACTTCTCGGTTGCCACCCCGATTGCTATTGGCCGCAAGGTCGATGTTGATGGACAAGGCCACACAGTCACATTCTCCACAACAGGTCAAAACCTCGTTGTGACAGGTGACGGTGCGCACGTCCACAACATCGCGGTCAAGAACACTGCCGACACCACCAAGTGGAACAGCACCTACGGCGTGCAGTTCTACAATGGCACATATACTATTGAGAACATCACTTCCACTGGCGCGAACGCTGGCATCTTGGTCAACAGCTCAACTGCCACTCTTGGCAGCGGGGTTGACGTCTCGGGTAACAATTTTGGCGGAATTGAGGTTTCCCAGAGTTCAAACGAGGGTTCACCCGCTTCGAGTCTGACGGTCAACTCTAAAATTGTCAACACGACCGAGGCTTACGGCAAGCCCACTGTCTGGACGGATGGAGATAACGCCTCCGTCACAGATAAGACTGGAATGACTGCCAATGGTGAGATTAAGGAAAATCAGGTTCAGTATTATCTTGATGTAAAAAATTCCACAAAATAGGTTCTAGTCACCGGGCATTTATTTAGTTTTTAATAGAGAAAAGCGGGGGAGGGAGATACCAAATCCCCTCCTCCGCTTTTTTAGGATAAAAAAGGAGAATATTTATGACAACCATTAACACAACCGCCGTTTCTGACAAAGATAACGTCGTTATCCGCAATCTTGTGGCCCATCCTGTGGTCATTATCACGCCACTCCATGGCAAGCGCTTTGAGCTTCCTCCCCGCAGCCAGATGGAGGTAAGCGTCGAAGACGTGCGCGAGTGCTCCTATGACCAGGGATGCCGCAACATCTTCCGTAGCTACGTCCAGATTTGTAACAACGAACTCGCCAAGGAATTTGGCATTGAGGATGATGTTGTTGAGTACAATTGGGGCGAGAAGGAGATTGTGGACGCTCTTATGACTGCTGATATCAACGTTCTCTTGGACGCTCTTGACTTTGCACCCGACGGTATCAAGGAGGCTCTGCTTGACAAGGCCGTCGAGCTTGAGATTCCCGATTCTCGTCGCCGCGAGGCCATCAGCAACGCTCTTGATGTTAATGTTGACAACATGATTCGCAACAAGCGTGAGTCCGAGACGAAGACTGAGAAGAAGGCTACGGCCCGCAAGCGCCGCGTTTCCTCTTCTGCTACTTCTACGAAGACTCGCCGTACAAGCTCAAGCCGCACAACGGACAAATAACGCTCTGACGGGAGGAAGTATATGACAAACTGCGAGAATGCGACGCCTGAGTATACGACTTTCCAAGAGGTGTATGATGCTTTTCTGTCTGGTATTACGGATGATATGTTTATGGAGCTGACGAAGGAAGACACCCAAGAAATTCTTGAGGAGCTGCTTATGGCGGCGTTGCCGCACTTTGAGTTTCCCAGACAGGACATCTTCAACGTTGACACGGCAAACAAGCGGTTCAAGTGTCTGTTGACGGCGGAAGAGGTTCGAATCATCCGCTCGTATATGGTGGTTGAATGGATTAACTACCAGCTCGCCAGCATTGAGAACGTGAGACAGAAGTATAGTGGCTCGGACTTTTCCTTCACATCACAGGCATCTCACATCGGAAAGCTCATCTCTCTGCGCCAGACGTACCGAGACGAGGGTTTCAAACTCCAACGCCTCTACAAGCGCAGACGCCGCGCTGACAACGGCTCTTACGTGTCTACCATGCGTACTATTATGCAGAAACAACCAGGAAAGCTTGGTGATGTGCATGAGCCTAAGTCCTACAATTAAGTGCGATGAGAAGATAGTAGCAGACAGGCTCCACCGTCTCACCGGCCAAGTGTTCAGGCTTCTCCCCGCTCGCGAGGAAGGCGAGGACTGGATGAAGCCTCTGGAAACAATCATCGTTGAGCTTACTGGCCTCTTTAGTCTCTTAAACGACCAACCCGGAGGTCTTACCACCGTGAGCAAGCTTGAGGGCTTGCGCAAGCAAGGCAAGGATGTGGACTTCCCGCTGTATCGCCGCACAATCTTTGAGTGCTGCACGCTGCTCTCGAACCTTGAGCAGAGCATGTTGGAAAAGCGGTGATGCGGCATGTCCGTAAAGACTCTGGCGGCTCGCCTTCAGTATAACGGCGGAGACCAGCTTGGTCGCATGAAGATGAACAAGTTGCGTTCATTCAGAATGGCGCTTAAGAATAACTACAACTCCCGCACAATCGTGGTTCCGAACAAAACTGCATGGCAATGCCTGATAAACAGTGAGGCGTCTGGTCTGAAGTCTGATTACGACAAGAAGAAGCTGTCTGTTGAGTTCGAGTCTGGTCTACAGCCGGGGGACGTGTTTCAGTGTGTCGATGATGGCACCTATTGGATGGTGTATCTTCCGATGCTTACCGAGATAGCGTATCTCAGAAGTGAAATTCTGCGGTGCCGCTATACTCTTGATGTTGATGGGCAGACGTATCATATATACTGGCAAGGGCCTACCGAGACAGACGCCTCTTGGTATCAGAAGCAAGGCATCGAATATGATGAACCCAATATGTCTGGAACTATTTATATCAAAAAAGATGAAAGAACTATAGACTTTTTTCATCGTTTTACCAAACTGAAGATTGACGGGCACAAGTGGGAGGTTCACGTTATCGATGAGATAACAGTGCCAGGAATTATCGAACTTGAGATAAGGGAGTTCTATGATGACCCCTTAGAAGACCTCCCCGTGGTGAACGTCGAGGGGTGTCACGAGATAGCTGGCAGGGAGAATGTCGAGCAGAATGGCACCTATGGATATATGATTAGAGACTCCTACTTTAACCCCGACTTCTCTTGGAGGGTTGAGGGAAATCAACGTGTCGAGATAGAGTCCCAAGAGGGCAAGATGTGCAACGTTCTTGTTCACGAGGGAGCAATCAAGGGCTTCAAGCTTATCTATGGCGACAAGCGCTCTGGTTATCACATGAACGTGTCGATTGAGCGTAAGTGCAAGGGTGTAATGGGGCCAAAAGAAGTGTATCCGTATGATATAATTGAATATAAGTCCAATGTATCGGGTACATTTAGAGTGTCTGACACTCGCGTTGCGCGTGTCATAGATACCGAAGATACAAAATGCACGGTTGAGATTACGTCTGGCCGCAAGGGAGACTTCAAACTTGTCTTCTCTCCAAAAGATGGCGGGGACGTTGTTGAGTATCCTGTGCATATAAATTCGCTGTAGGAGGGGAAAAATGATTAGACGTTCCAGCTCTATCGTAGACGCCACACGGTCTTCTTTCTTCTCTTATGAGAAAGACCTTGAGCTTATCATCAAGAAGCTGTTTGTGGAGAATCCGGGATACGCCGAAAATCTCAAGAGGCTTCTTGTAATCAACAAGCCCGATTGCTTGACTCTTGGAAATGCATCCTATGACGAGCTTATCAAAGAGTATAGTGTTGGTCGCCTGAAGAAGGAAGGGTATATCCGCACGATTCCGAGACTTGCGCTCAAGGAGCATGAAGACATAAAGTCTTTTGTTATTATTATGATGGACGATTTTGCGCCCACATCGAACGATAAGTATAGAGACTGCCTGATAACATTTTATATCTTTTCAGAGTATGAGTATGCGGAAATGGACAACTATGAATATCGCCCCATAAAGATTGCGGGCTATATTGACAGCGCCATGCGGGACACGAGGCTTGGCGGTCTTGGTACCCTTAAGTTCTCAAGCGCTCAGCAAGTCCCTCTCAATGAATATTGGGGCGGGGTATCTTTGTCTTACATTACAGTCCACGACGAGAAGAAGGACGAGTCAGGAAGACAAGACGGGATTTCGTGATAGTCTATGCAGGAAGAGTACAAAGGAGATATAGGGCTGTATCTGTCTGGGCAGCAGGTGAAGATTCCTTCTGTTGGAATCTTTATCACGCAGCCTACGATAAAGGACATAGTTCTCACTATTGGAGAAAGTGATTTTATGACAGCTGCGTATTTGTTGTCAGATATCGCTCAATTCGCAAGCACCATAAGACAGGGCAAAACCGAGTTAAATAATATCCCTGATTTTCAGATAGTTATAGAAGTTTTGCGGCAAAAGAGTGGACAGTTTACTAATATAATAGACAACTTCTTTTCTTTGTGTCTACCGCAGTTCTCTATGGAGTGCTCTGCTCACTCGTTAGACTTTTCGACAGAAGATGGCACTGTTGTAGGTATGTTGAATGCTTTCAATTATCCAGATTTTGCGCTGGCTATAAAAGAACTCTTCTTGCCAAGGCAAAAAGAGGAAGCAATTAATTATCGTATTAACGAGGCTGACGAGGTGTCTAAGCGCCTGTTGGAAAAAGTCAAGAAGAATAGAGAGCTTCTAGCTAAGCAAAGGTCAGCGAAAGATGGCGATAATCTTTCAATGTTTGGCTTATATATATCTATCCTAAGCGTCGGAATGGGCGTTGATGTAAACATGTTTTACAAATACACCCCGTTCCAGCTTTATGATACGTTCAACAGGTTTCTCGCTAAGGCCGCAAGGGACAAATATGAGTCTATGCTTTTGGTGCCGTTTGCAGACACTTCGGCGCTCAAGGATAACGAGCCGCCCTCTTGGTTTGAGAATCTTTATAAGCCTGTTGAGGAAGAATATAACTCTTTGCAAAAGGTCAATGAGATTGGCTCTAGCGCAAAGTAGCTATAGAAGAAAAATCACCTTTTTACGGGTGGTTTTAGCAATGAGTTAAGTATACTTAAAAAATTGTTAACAAAAAAAGAAAGGAAAAGGTGATTTTTGTATGGCGCAATATGGTATTCGCGACATTGTTGACCTTGTGCTCAAGGCCCGCACGCACGTGAAAATCGGCAACCAGACTTTCCACCCAGGTCAGCCTGTTGTCTACTTTACCACCGCCCAGACGGCCACCGTTGAGGGTGCTGCTACTCAAGTCTACGCACAGGGTTAAATGTCGGCTCCCCTCTTTGGCAACAAAGAGGTGATAACTACTTTAATTGCTGGAACCTCTTTTGGTTATGGTTACCGACCTTAAGACAATCAGCAGTGAAATAATTAAAATCTTTATTTTATCTATAGGGAGAATTAACTGATATGTTGTTACAAATTAGTGATTTTATTCCCGCAGTAAAAGATCGTTATTATATAAGTGATAATGGTGATTTATTTACTGATGATGGTGATAGAAAACTTCGCGATGGTATTAAAGGCGGCTATGTAAAGAATAGTCTTATCTTAAAAGATGGAACTAGTAAATCCTTTTTTAGGCATCGCCTAGTTATGTTGTGTTTTAATCCGCGAGATGATGCGGATAAGTATCAAGTCAATCATATTGACGGGAATAAACTTAATAATAGTCTTCATAATTTGGAGTGGTGCACGAACCAAGAAAACAGGATGCACGCTGTAAAACTTGGTCTTGCAGCACGATTGATAGGGGAAGAAAACCCTTTTAGCAAACTAAAAGAGCATGATGTTCTCAATATAGTGACAGACCTATTGAATCATGTCCCTTATAGCCAGATTATGAAGAAGTATGGCTGTTCTAAAAGCACAATCTCCGCCATCAAAAATAAGCGTAATTGGGTCTATCTTACGCGCGATATTGATTTTAAGTAAAACATTCAACGACTATCTCCGCAGGGAGAGTAGGGCGCAAGTTATTGGCGCCCAATATAAGTAGGTTCCTTTTGTTAAAAAAAGGAATAAGATATAGTCTAATCTGTATGGAGACATACAGTTGCCTGTGGAATTAGGCAAGGGCAGATGAAACGAATCTGCTTTAATATATATGGGACATGGTAACCCTCGCCTAATCGCTTGGCAGGGTGAGAAGACCGTCACGTTGACTGTCACAGAGGCTCTGCTTTCCGCCGAGAGCTTCTCTGTTCTTGCCGGCGCTCTTCGCTCTGACGCCTCCGCCACCAACAAGCAGTATATGCCCACTTGGTTTGAGGCTCCTATTCAGGCTGACGGCACGGTTGTTCTCGACCTTGACACTTGCGGTGATGACCACGACATCATCGTGAACAGCACCTACCCCATGTTTGGTGTCGTTCTTGATGATTCTGGCGCTCTTTCTGTCCACCTCGGTGAGCAGTCTGGCCTTTCTGGCGTCACCCCTAACTGCGATGTCTACACCGTCACGCGTGACAACAAGCTCGTTGTCTCCTTCCCCAATGCGAAGAAGTACGTTGGCAGCGTTGTCCGTGTTGACTGCTACGCTGAGAAGACCGCTGGTGTGACTTCTCTTGACGTTACGGCTGACGACATCACTGGTAACTTCTACGCAGAGGGTCTTACATTCTTCCGTGACCAGACCTCTGGTATTGACATGCCAGTCGCTCTCATCTTCCCGAACGTCAAGATTCAGTCTAACTTCACGCTCACGATGGCCTCTAGCGGTGATCCCAGCACCTTCGACTTCACTATGGACTGCTTCCCCGCTTATGTCAAGGGCGACTATAGCCACAAGGTCTTCTTCAAGACCATGATGGCCAGCCAGGACGCCTTCGCTAAGCGCGAGGTCGAGTCTATTGAGTGCCCTGCTCTTGACATCGCCTTCGAGTCTGTGACCGCTGGTACCGACGCCTTCACAGAGAAGACGTTCGCCAACAAGAACCTTGAGACTCTTGGCTCTCACTTCAGCGCCACTGTTGACCGTGCCAGCATCGACTTCGCTGGTCAGCTCAACTACACGCCTAATTGGACTGATTTCGGTACCACCGAGAAAGACCTCGTTGGTTACTACTATCCGTTCCAGCTCAAGGCCGAGAATGGCGCCAAGCTCACGATGAGCAACACTGGCGTGGGTACCAAGGAGCTTGTCTTTGGTCAGACCGGTGACGGTGACGGCACGATTAACCTCGTGATTGCCGTCAACCCCGAGGCTCCTGTCATGAGCGCCAAGCTCACAAGTGCTGCGGGCGACAAGACCGCCGAGTACAGCTTCGACTTCAGTCGTTGCCAGTTCGACTAAGTTCTACCCTGAAGGAGGGGCCGCAAGGCTCCTCCTTTTTTATTAGAGATAGAAGGAGGTGTTGTTGTGGCGCTTAGGATAAACGCTTCGCATCCGATTTCTCGTAGATTGGTTGAAGAAACAAATTATGTTCACTATTATTTTAGGAATTTTGCCACATACTCTTTAAATTCTCCGCAATTCAATTTTGATAAGTTTAATAGCAAAAAAAGAGCGGAGTTATTAGACAATCAGATAAACACTGTGCAAGCCAGAATAGATGCTCTTGTTGCTAGCACCGGCGCAGCAGGGAAGGCCCTTGAGGAATTGTTCAAGCCAGAAAGTTGGAATGAAAATCTTGGAGAAGGGTATGATAAAGATCACCTCGCTTCCATTAAAATGTCTGACAAAGAGTTCTTGAATAAATCTGCTTCGTATAAAAATAATGATGATGCGGTGGCTCTCGCTAATCAGTTGGCTGAAGAATGTAGCACTTTTGTGAGCAGTATGAATGGCGCAATAGATAAAATGATGGGATATCTTAAATCCAATAAAACAGTAGAGGACTATAGAGATGAAGTCATTGGAGCTTACGCAAAGAATGGAACGATAAGTGGTCCAATAGCACAAAAGATTATAGACAAGTTTCTTAGTAAAGATGGCTTGGTTGAGTTGAAAGCGGGTGAAGGCGCTACTGCTGAGGAGAGGCTTGAGGCTGACATCAAACAATGTATTGCGATTGTTGACGCTATTGAAGTTGGCGGCTTTGGGGACTATATCGACAACGGCTCTTTTGTAGGGGATGAAAACAGTAAAGCCCCTTTGGCTGCGCAGATTTTTAGGAAATTTGCTGGTAAGATTGCGAGCATGAGGTCCCGCGCTCAAGGGCTTATGGGCGAAATTTCTGCGGCTACAGCGCTAACAACAGGAAGCCGGAAGGTGTTCGCCAATATCGAAGAACTCAAAGAAAAGGTTGAGGTTTCTGCCACAAACGTTAGTGTTGGTCAATCCGCTCCTAACTATTCTTATGGTGGAGCGTGTGGAATAGGGTGTGATATCGTTGTCAGGCAAGACCCTTCAATGGCGACAAAGAAATTGTATCCTAATGGCGATACTGTTAAGACTCGTATCAACAAAAGAGACGTTGAAGTAACCTTAGACGTCAAAGACGGTAATGGGACAGCTTCGGTGACTTTTGGTGCAAATGTAAAAAATTATACTATAGATCCATCCTCAAAGACTATGTATTATACTATTTTCGATGGCGGAAACACTAGTTTTGCAGAAGCATATAGATTAGCATTTCCTCAAGATAGCAGTTTTTTGCTTCTTGCCAATACAGGCGCTGGTCACACTTATATGACCAAATTCCAAGATAAGACAACAGGAAAAACGCTTGATGCTGCCTGGTCCGAGATAGTAAAAACAACTGTCGTTTCGAATTTAGCGAGATATATGATGGGTAGCGTTAATGAGAATACTTTGTTCTTTGTCCTAAACAGACAGGTGTATTATATTACAGACGTATTAAGAGATATAGAAGAATATATAAAAAACGGCGAAGAAGGGTATAATGGAGTTAAGAGCTTTGGCTACGGTTATAAACTCAATGGTATAAGCCGCGACAAGATGCTTAAGACTTCTACCTGGATTAAGAGTAATAAGACCGGCGGTTATCTGCGTAAAGATGAAGATACTGACTTAGCTATTGCTCGTTCTCGAAAGGCATATGATAGCATCTTAGGTCTTCTCTCAAGCACGCGACTGACAGTGAGTTTAAAAACGCTGACAAGTCTTATTACGGGAAAAGGATAGAAAAGGAGAAAATAAATGTTTAACCTAGAATATGAGAAGAGCAAGAAGATTTCTACCGAGCAGATGTCTATGATTCTGGACTTGGCTGCTCAGGCCGCAAGCGATGGCGGCTTTGTCAGTTCTTATATCTTCTATCGTGCGGCCTATGTCTTTGCCGCGCAGGCACTCTTCCCCGACAAGAAGGAGACGATTGCTGCCTCTATTGGAAGCGGTTACGATATCCGTCTCGCCTTCGATATGCTGGTAGAGGATGGCACTATCTCTGAGATGCAGACGAAGTACGCAAAAGAAATGACGAGGCTAGATGTCCAGGCTGACATCTGGCTTGATGAGGTCGTGAAATACCAGCAGTCTGCACGCGGTCTTCTTGATTCCATCAACACTCTCAGTGGCGATATTGTGAAGTCTGCGGCGGAGCAGCTTCAGAAGGCCGCAAGCGGAGATGCCAAGGTTGTTCAGGAGTTCGCTGAGAAGTGGGGTTTTGGCAGAGACCAAGCCGCCAAGACTGAAGCGGCAGAGAAGAAGGCTGAAAAGGCTAAGTCTACCATGAAGACTATAGACGGTGACAAGAAGTAACCTAGGTCAAAAACACATAAAAACTATGTCCCTACTTTCATTATATGAGAGTAGGGATTTTTTTATTTCGCCTCTTTGAAAGAGTTGGTTTTTTATTGAGGAGGCATGGACTTTCGGAGGTGTGACATAGTTGAGCAAGTTTAGTAACACAATTGAGTATAATTTACGTACAACTCTTGACTCTAGCGGAATCAACAAGCTGAAAGGCGAGTTGAGTGCCGTGATGATGCAACTCGATAGGCTTGGAAAAAGAAGCCTCCTTGACGATTCAAAGGTAAAAGAAGCTCAAGGACAGATAAACAAAGTCAGCGAGGCATTATCGAAGGCAATGAACCCTTCGACGGGTTTAATCAATATTAATTCTTTTAAGAAAGAATTAGACGGACTTTCTTTGTCTTCTCTTGAAAAGTCGATGAAGCTTGCGGGGACAGAAGGCTCAAAGGCTTTCGGCAATATTATTACGCAAGTTGGTAAGATGGACACTTCTACTAGAAGTATTTCAAATTTTGCTGATAAGATTTTTAACACAATGGGTAACACTGCCCGTTGGGGTGTCACAGCTGGTATCTTTCAGAGAGTAACTAATACTTTATCTCAGTCTGTTGAGTACGTAAAAGACCTTGACACGTCTCTTAACAACATTCGTATTGTCACGGGCGCGTCGAACGACAATATGCGAGATTTCGCAAGAACGGCAAATACAGCCGCTCAGTCTCTCGGTTCTTCGACAGTTTCCTTCACAGATGCCGCACAGCTGTTCGCTCAGAATGGTTTTAATGAGGCTGATTATACTCGTTTGGCAGAGATTACTCAGAAAGTCGCCAATGTCACACAGCAAGACACAGCCACCGTCTCGGAGCAAGTTACTTCATTAATGGAAGGTTATCATATGTCCATTGATGAGGTAGAGAACGCCTTGTCTGGCATGTCTGTTGTTGCTGCTGCGAGTGCTTCAGACCTTGAGGAACTTGCTACCGCAGAGCAGAAGGTTGCGTCTACTGCTAGTACTCTTGGTGTATCTCAAGAGCAGTTGACTGCTCAGATTGGCACTATTGTGTCTGTCACACGTCAGGCCCCTGAGTCTGTTGGTAACGCGCTAAAGACTCTTTATGCTCGTATCGCGGACCTTAAGATGGGCGACACTCTTGAGGACGGCGTTGATTTGGGCACTGTCTCTGGTAAGTTGGCAGATATTGGCGTACAAGTGCTTGATGAGACAGGCAATCTGCGCAACCTTGGCGATGTTCTTACCGACTTGCAGAAGAAGTGGACAAGCCTTAGTGACGCTCAGCAGATTTCTATCGCCACGACAGTTGCTGGCAAGTACCAGCTGAACGCCTTCACAGCGTTGATGGAAAATGCTGATATGTATCAGAGCCAGTATGAAATGATGACTAGCTCTGCTGGCGCTTTGGACGAGCAGCAAGCCATCTATATGGACTCTATGCAGGCCAGGTTGCAGTCCTTACAGACGGCCGGCGAGGGTGTAATCAATAGTTTGTTTGACCCCAATGACTTTAAGCCGTTTATTAGCGGTTTGACGGATGTGTTGAAACTAGTCCAGCAATTTGTTGATGCTCTTGGTGGTGCAGACCATATATTAAACGGCCTCGGTGCGACAGCGATGAAGCTGTTCTCAAATCAGATAGGTCAAACATTTACAAATACATTGACGAATTTCCAAAAGAGACAGAGCCAAACTCAAAGTGCAAAAGAAGTAATTACTAAGTTGGGTGCTGTCGGAGAGGACTCTGACCACGTTGAGAGCCTTAATTTTGTCAATAATATGCTTGACAAACAAGAATCCATGAGTCTTGATCAACGCAAAGAATATAACGCGGCGCTTCAAGATACTGTAAATATGGAAAATAAAGTTCTTGACCTGAAGAAACAACAAATTAGCGCAGAAGAAAAATTGAGAGATTTTTTAAGACATCAAACAAGCCCTGAGTCTCTTGGTGTACGCGATGCCGTCGAGGTAGATGAGAAAGGCCACGCTAAATCAACGGAAGAAATAGAGAGTTACGATCAGAAGCTTCAAGATAGACAAAAGACTCTTAGTACAGCCGCAGAAGCGATTCGTAGTAGGTTAAGTGATTATCAAAAGAAAAGCAGGCTGACTAAAAAAGAACAAAAACGACTTAGCGAGAACAATGGCCAGCAATTTAATATTAATGAGGATATTCGAAGGATTATCTCCGACAAAGATAAAGGCGGCAGCTTTAATAATTTTATAGAAGCCTTTAAGAGCGCGGGCGGCGATGTAGACGCTTTTAAAGAAAAGCTGACAAACCTTGGAAGCGTTAAGACTTTTGATGAGTTACAGAAAAAGATTGCTAATATAAAGACTCTTCTTGAAGAGGTTAACGTTCAGGCGGATAAGACAAAGAGTGAGCACGTGCAAGCTTCTTCGGTTATTGACAATTTGAACGCGACAGCCCAGGCGCTTGGCGAAGCAGAGGCATCTTTGGAGGGTCAGGGCAAAACAAACGGTGGCATTGTCGACAAGATTGACTTACAGAGCAGCATTGCTACCATCTCCACGCTGGCGGGCAGTGTTGGGCAGCTGTTTTTTGCTTGGCAGTCTTTCCAATCTCTTGGGTCTTTACTGACTAATGATGATTTGTCTGCCGGCGAAAAGTTTGCGCAGACATTAGAGCTGATGGTGTTTACCCTTCCTTCCATCTTAGATGGACTTGGAGGGATGCACACTGCATTGGTTAACCTTGGTATTGCTGAGGAGTTCGCAGAGGGTGCCAGTGCATTAAAAAACCTTAAGACATCTCTTTCTAACGCAGGGACTGCATTTACATCTCTTAAGGATGCCGCAGTAGCAGTCTTTGAGGCAATTGTAACGGGTGCTAAATCTGTTGGCGCGGCACTTGCGGCAGCAATAAAACCGATGCTTCCGCTACTTGCCATTACTGCCGCAGTCGGTCTTGCAACGGCAGCGTTTTCAGCTGCGGCTCAAGCAGAGCAAGACAGAATTGATGGTATCAAGGATAGTGCGGATGCGGCTGCTCAGAGCTTAACCAGCGTCCAAGACGCGCAGTCAAGTTTCGAGTCTGTGTATGAGAAATACAAGCAGGGAGAGGCTTCTTCTTCTGACTTGGCAGAAGCCGCCAAGACGCTAAATGGACTAATTGACGACCAAAGCGCCAAAGCCCAGGCTGCGGCTGGTAATTGGGATGCCTACGCCAAAAGCGTGAGCAATGCCGCTGCAAGCAACGCCGCAGCAAATGCGAATTCTATCCAACAAGGCGTGTGGCAAGCTGAAAAAGAGTATGTAAGTGCTCCTGGTCTTTTTCAATCTAGAAACCAAAAGTATGATTCTAATTTTGACAATGATACGTTAAATAACGCTTATAGTAACGCTGGCTCTATCACCTCTGGCGGGGCTAATGGCAACAGATTTTTTGCCTTTGCGGCTGGTACAACTGCTGAACAGCGTATCCAGGACCTCGATAACATGACTCAGGCGTATAAAGACGCCATCGAACAAGCACAGAATAATCTTAATTCCATCGCAGATGTTTCAAGTGACGAGTATAAGCAAGCGCAAGATACTTTGTCGCAATTGCAGGCTGATTATGGCAATTTTTCTTCTTTCAGGTCTCAATATTCAGAGCAAGAAAGCGAACTAAAAGAGAATTGGAACAACCAGGCTCAGAACCTTTTAGCCCAGTACCAAGGCGACAGCGACTTGCAGTACAGTGGCGGAACCGTAGATGAGTATAAAGCGCAGGTCAAGCAGCAGCTTGCTCAAAAGACTGGGAGCAACGTTGCAGACCAGGTAGTTGATGCTTTTGTCGAAGGCATGGAGAGCGCTGGTACAAGAAGCGGTGAAGCGTTAGCCTCTGAAATAGGCAAAGAGAGCGCAGAAGAGATTTACAATTCTTTGAACTCTGACCAACAGGCGGCAATTGATAACGGCGGGCTAACAGAAGAACAGCGTATCTCTTTGCTAGGGCAGCTGGATACAACAGCAACGGTGGAGAGTATTAACAATCAGATAAGAGAAATTCAGCAAAATGGGTCTTTAGACTCTGTTACGATAAACTCAGATTACTCCAGTAATTTAGAGACCGCTAACAATACAGAGTCTTCTTTAGGAAACCTTTTTGATAAATATGAATCTAATGGAGGGTTTTCTGACTCAGAGGTCGCAGATATTCTTCAAGAAAATCCTGAGTATATGGTTTATCTTACAAAAATTGGAGACCAATGGAAGTTAAACCAGCAAGCTCTTAATGACTATAATGATTCGCTTAAAGAACAATCTGCCGCTGTTGACGATGCGATGGGCGGGACTTCTAGTTTTGAAAATTATAACGATCTATTAGAACGTATGACTCATTTTGAGTCGCACCCCGATGATACTGGGACGGGGAATTTTAACGACTCCGCCATGGATGCTTTCTCTTCCGCGAATCAAGACTTGAACACGAGCTTAGCGAATGGCGAGATAGGATTTACAGATTACTTTAATGGTATTTCCGACGCATTAAATAATAGTGGAGCGCTTGAGTCTTTAGACAACCTAAACGGCAAATTTGATGAGACAACTGACGCGCTTGAGGAAACGGCTTCTGTTGCTGCTACAGAATTGTCGGATGGCCTGCTACAGGCCAACAAGGCTTTTGTCAAAGGAGATACAAGTGTTAGCGATTATATTGACCAGCTGGACGCAGGGTTAGACGCCCAAAAGGAGTTGCTGGATAGCACTTATAACCTTGAAGACGGCACAGACGGTTACGTTGAAGCATCAGAAGATGCAGACGACGCGACAAAAGCAGCCGCTAAAGCTTATAATGATGCTACTGATGCCCAAAAAGGGCTAGAGCAAGCTTCTGGGTTTGCCGATGCCATACAAAACAATGCTGATTTACTATCAGATTACGGTCAAACATTGGATGATGTATTTTCCGATGAATCTATCATGTCTGATAGCCGATTGCCCCAATATGTCAGCGATCTAACTAATCAGTTTATAAATTTCGCTGGCAGCTCTAGCGAGAATATGCAGACTGCCATTCAGCAGATTTCTTCTGCTACTGGGCAATCTCAGCAATACATAGGGCAGTTATTGACGCAGGCTACAAGCTCTGACCAAGCACAAGCGGCCTCTGCGGCAGCTACATTACAGAGCCTTACTGGCGGTTCTATGGCTTCAATCCAACAACTTACCGGTGCTGCTATGTCGAATGTCGCAACGGGCATTTCTAACGCCTCTCAAGCTATTGGCAGTGTTTTGTCCTCTTTAGGCACAGCAATTAGTGGTTTTAATTATAATATTGAAGCGACTCCTTACATTACAGGTGGATTTAGCCTAAGGACAGACGAGAAAGGCATCCCTAACGGGATAAATTTACCGACCTGGGGTTATGATATTGCTGGCAAGGGCGGCGGCAGCGTTGCTGATTTTGCCAGTGCTCTTCAAAGCGCGGGAGATTATTTCACTAACGCAGGGAACCAGCAAGCTGCGAATGAAGCGCTGGACATAAGCTCTTACTATCCATCGGGGTCTAGCGCTGGAGCTACGCCTAGCAGCGGGCGCACGGGTGGTAGTGGAGGCTCAGGTGGTAGTGGAGGCTCAGGTGGTAGTGGAGGCTCAGGTGGTAGTGGAGACGGTTCTGGCAGCAACTATACGCCAAAGTCTAAAGACACTGTTGAGGATGCTGTAGACCGCTACGAACGCGTGAACGCAGAGCTTGACACTCTTGACAAGAACCTAGATAAGATTTCCGATAACCAAGACCGCGTTGTTGGCTTCCAAATCGCTGATAATATGGAACAGCAGATTAGTCTAATCAAGCAGCAAATTGAGTGGACTAAGAAGAAGATGGAGATTCAGAAGGATGAGGCTGCGGAGTATCGCAACGAGCTTGCGTCCACTTACGGCATCATGTATGACGCAGAGGGGCATATCACTAACTATGCCGATGTGTACAAGAATCTTCTCAATAACCTCAATGGTCTTATCAACCAGTACAACGCAGACACCACCGAAGCAGGACAAGACGCGCTTGAGAAGCAGATTGACACAGCACAGAAGAGTTTCGATAATTTTAGCGACCTTGTGAGCAAGTATGACGACCTTGTTTCCGACTCCATCCTTGAGTCCGAGAAGGATATTCAGGACTATTACGACAAGATTGAGGATTTACAGATTGAGGCATTCCAGAAGGCTGTTGACGCGGTTGACAACATCAAGGACTTGCAGGATAAAATCATTGATTTCAACGCAGTGTTTAGCGGGCTTGACTCTGATTCCCCGTTCCGTAAGATGTTTACTTCCCTCGACAAGCTCAAGACCTATTGGGACGTCAACACCAAGAGCGTTGATGCGTATTACGACGAGCTGATTAGTCGCAACAACAAGGCTATGGCGGGTGCGTCCGCGCAGCAGAAGAAGAGTCTTGAGTACCAGAACAAGGTTCTTGAGGCTGCCCGTCAACAGTATGGCAAGGGCACCTTCGAGGCTGGCGGCACCGGCTTGTTTGACATGACGATGGCTAACCTCAACACTATACTTGAACAGATGCGGCAGTTCGAAGAGACTGGCACATCCACCATCTTTGGTGAAGACTCGGGCGACATGTATGAGGTTGGTAACGATATATTCGACAATGCCACAAGCCTCTTGGAAGACTATGAGGACCAGCTTGATGATTTGCATGATTCCATCCTTGATGCCATTGATGATATCGCTGATAGGATTGACGACCGCATGGATGCCTACGAAAACATCGGTGACGAGTTGGAGCACTATGCGGATATCATTGAGATGGTTCATGGTGAGAATTCCTATGACGAACTCAATCAAGTGTCTCAGGCTACCGTCAACAACAACCAAGCTGCCATCAACGAGCTAAAGCAGAACATCGCCATGTGGCAAGACATGCTTGGCTCTTTGAAGGAAGGGTCTGAGGAGTGGAAGAAGGTAAACGAGAAAATCCAAGACGCCCAAAGTGACTTGCTCGATAAGACCTCTGATACTATCCAAGAGATGGTTGATATGTACGAACGCGGCGTTAACAAGATTCTTGACAAGTGGGTAGGTTCCACTGGTATGGGTGATGACCTCGACTGGATTTCCGAGCAGTGGGAACTCATTAACCGTAATGCTGACTATTATCTTGACGATGTTAACTCTGCCTATCAGATTCAGAAGCTTCAAGGCAAGTATCTTGACCTCTTGGACGATTCCAATGGTCTTGACATTCAGAATCAGATTACGCAGCAGATGCAGCAGCAGCTTAGTTACCTGCGTGAGAAGGACAAGCTATCTGAGTACGATGTCAACTACGCCAATGCTCAGCTTGAGATTCTGCAAAAGACGATTGCCCTCCAAGAGGCAGAGCGCAACAAGTCGCAACTGAAGCTCAAGCGCGACACGCAGGGCAACTACTCCTATGTCTACAGCGCTGACGAGAATAACGTGCGGTCTGCGCAAAGCGACTTGTTAGATGCCCAAAACAATGCATACAATCTGTCCAAAGACCAGATGAAGCAGACGCAGGATGATTCTTTGAGCGCTCTGCAAGACGCGAGGAACACGATACAGCAGATTTGGACGAACGCCAACCTCACTCTTGAGGAGAAGACGGCACGCACGCAGACCATCATTGATTCTTTGAAAGAATACCTGGCTGGCACGAGTGAGCAGCTTTCCGAGTCTGAGAAGAATATCATTAATGACTTCGTTGGCATGTGCGAGATTCTTACGGACGAGAATAGCGACAAGCTCCAAGACGTTTATAACCAAATTGTTAGTGGCAACACGGATGCCTTTGACCAGATTGACACTCGTTGGCAGACTTCCATCACCAACTGGCTAAAGAACATGGATAAGTTCAACACGTCCACAGACCAAGCCTTTAAGGACTTGACGAACAACTTCCAGGGGTATCAGACGAAACTCGATGAGCTTGGTACTCTTGCGGGTATGACGTTCAACGACTTGTCTGGCACGATTGACAATGCGACGAAGAAGACGGATTCTCTAGCCTCTTCCACAGCCGCCTTCATCGACCAACTCAAGAACGATTCTGCTACGGTCAAGGACTACGAGGACGCCCTGACGAAGATGACCGCTAAGATTCAAGATGCTGAGAATGGTATGCGCGCATACCAAGAGCAAGTGAATCAGTTGCAGCAGAATCTCACAGCCAAGGAGCAAGAGAACGCAAACCTGTCCTCCCAGGTGAAGGATTTGCAGTCGAAGATTGACACCATCACTGGCGCAAACGGTGGCGGAGGCGGAGGTGGCGGCAGTGCCAACAGTGAAACCGCTTGGGGCATCGCAAAGGCCATCTGGACTTATGGCGGAGCCTCTGGTTGGGGCAATGACCCCATCCGTTCTGGCAAGCTGATTAAGGCATATGGCTCTGATTTCGCCAAGGAGGTCCAGTCTATCATCAACCAGAATTATAGGTCTAACAAGCTAGTGGATTACGGTTCTATGAAGTATAGTTCTTATAATCTCATTGGATATAGGAGCGGCGGCTATACGGGCGATGATTGGTCTGCTTCTGAGAAGCAAGCAGGGAAAATCGGACTTTTGCACGAAAAAGAGCTTATTCTCAATAAGACAGACACAGAGAATATCCTCAACGCCGTAGATATGGTGCGTTCTATGGTGGCGGTTGGCCGCAATGGTAATTACAATGACATTATTCGTCAGAGTAATAACGTTGTGGACATGTCCAGTATCACGAAGCCGCTTGACGACATGGGGCAGACCTATTATCAGGTAGAATGCACATTCCCCAACGCTACAAACGTTGACGAGATTCAGCGTGCCATCCTCACGCTCCCCGATATCGCGCCGCAATATGCATACAAGTCTTAGGTATCTATTGGGCGTTTTTGGGTAAAATCTAATATATAGTTTTCATTATATTAGAGCATACAAGGACTTATAGGCGGGTGAGAGCTATATGCTCTTGCCCGCCTTTTTTGTTTTTTTGAGAGAAAAGGAGGGCGGCTTTGGCAGAGAGTAGCGGCTTGCAGAACTCGCTTCTACAAGCGATAGACTATTTGGTTAACAATCGAATTGACAAAATTTCCAGAGACGTTACAATTACCGCCACCATCAAGAAAGCAAACAATAGTTTGACTGGTGAATACCAAGTCAACTACAACGGAGGCTTTCTTATGGCCTACGCCCAAGAGGGCGCGAGCTATTCTGAGAACGAGAACGTATATGTTCTCGTTCCTGAAGGGGATTTTTCAAAGAAGAAGCTGATTATTGGCCAGGCTTCAAAGGTAACAGAGGACAATAACATCACAGTCGTTTCTTCTTTGATGAGCGACTACAATATGATTGGCCGCAACACGATAGAGGACACTAATAACGTCCTTCCATCTGGATTGCATTCTTATCTTGCTTCGGATTACGTTCTTCTTTATCAGCATGGAGACGAAGAGCATAGTCTGCTGGCCTTTAACGAGAGCGAATTCTCCAACTACATCAAAGACGCCGAGGCTCTATTGGTAGAGGCGTCTTTCATGACTCGTCTGCCAAAGGCTCACAGGCTTGCCAAGAACGGCAAATACGGGATTCAATATGTTTTGGCCTTTAAGAATCAAGACCAGCCGCAAGAAATTAAATACGTCTCTTATACTCTTGACTCAAATAATATGACAGGCAACCCTTTTCTTTACAACTCTTACACTGACCAATACGCGATATTCCCAATAGACGCAGAGAACTATCTGTACGTCGATAGCATCATGGTCTGGTCTGAGGGGTTCGTCGAGAAGGATGATACCGTCCAGGCTGACTTTTGGGGCGCAGACATTCTAGTCAAGGAGCCTGAGATATATGGCCTACGGAAGATTTCCGCCACGAATGGCGACTACATGCTGCGCCTGTCAACGCCACAGGGCGCTCTGTTCACTTCCTTTGAGAAGACCGACACCCTGACCGCAAGAGGAACAGTCACTTATCAGGTGAACACAGACATCTCTAGCTCCACTTCCTACTATTGGTTTGCCAAGGACGATAGAGTTAACGTGTCTTCTGAGGCGTACAATATCTATGGCGGTAGTGGCTGGCGTTACCTGAAAGACAAGGGCAACAATCGCCAGATGGAAACCACGGGGTATGAGAACAGGGCTTACGAGAATATCTATGAGATTGTTGCTGTATATAAGGAACAGATAATTCTAAAGCAGGAGTTCACCCTCTACAACGAGGCTGCGAGTCGCGCGATTACTATTGAGTCTGACTTGGGGACAAGGTTTAGCTTCGATAGAGGCAAGCCTACTCTCACCTGCCTTATTGATGGCAACAATGGCGTCTCCGCAGACTTTGATTCTCGCTACCCCAATTCTTACTTTACCTTCTCTTGGAGTAAGATAGATGAGGTTGGCGGCACCACTCCATTCAGCACAACGTATGATGAGCTGCAAAAGCAATATGATGATGCCGTTGCAAGCGGGTCGTTTGATTACTCTACTCTTGCGGCTATCAAGAATAGCATGATAGCGATGCAGGGTGTGGAGTTTGATAAGAACGTTCTTAAGTATCCTGTTAGTCAGATTGCGGCCAACGCGACTTTCTCTTGCTCTGTTTTTTTAAAAGAGACGGAAGATGGAGAGAGTCTCTTTATTGGCAGCGCAAAGATTAATCTTCAAAACGAGAGTGTCGCGTCTCCTACTGATTACTATATTCTAATAGAGAACGGTGACCAGGTGTTTCAGTACTCCGAGTCTGGAGTATCGCCCGCAAGTGAACGTTACCAAGACCCGCAAGATATCTTACCGCTTGAGTGTCACTTCTTTGACCCTGCGGGACTAGAGGTGAATTCTGACACCTATTCTGTTAAGTGGAAAGTGCCTCTTAGCGGCACGATGATAGTCACGCCGTCTAAGGGGATGATAGTTAATCCTGCCACAAGTCTTGAGGAATGGTACACGCAAGCTGTCTTTCCGCTTGATATCGATGCAAATTATGATTATCAGGCAACGACAAACCAAGTCACCTGCATCGTCACGTATAACGGAACGGAATATCAGAAGGACTCAGACCTGTTCTTTACCAAGGTTGGCGAAAATGGTACGAACGGCACCGATGTTGTGTGTAAGATTTCGCCCAAGAAGGCTCCTGCAAAAGGATTGTTCGCGCTCAAGACAGTTGGCGGCAAAGACCCACAGTGGAACACTGGGGAAGGAATTGGCGTAGCGCCTCTGTCGTTTAGTGTTTACAACCAAGCAAAGTTGATTGAGACGCCTTCTGTCTCTTGGACAATCTCTGGTGGCTCTGCTTCTCAAAGCAGGTATTTCTCGATAGATAGAAGCCTTGGCACGATAGACTGGGCGGATAGCGGTCAAGGGCATAGGAATCAAATCATCAGAGGCTCTATCTCTCTTGAAGGCCAGACGTATTACGCCTTCTATCCAATTCCGCAGATAGACTACAGCGAGGGCACGTCTTACGAGGTTGTCATTGACAAGACATGGACGCTAAAAAACATTACCTATAACGCGGATGGCCGCAATCCGCTCTATGATAAGAACCAAGGACTGTTTTTCTCACTTAGCGACAAAACTGAGAACAAGTATGTTGTCTTTGACGTTGTGGGCGGCGCTGACGACAGTCAAGATGCGGCGGCGATAAGCCTGTCTTTCGAGAAGAACTCTTCTAATACATACAAGAGTGTCGAGGGCGGGACTGTCAATGAAGACGGTCTATACTATGTTTACATAACGCCCGATGACGTGTATGATGGCGCTTGGTGCAACAACATCGTCAGAGCTAGAATCTATGGCTCCAAGAACGAGACTGACAAGAATCCTGAAGCAACGATATATATGCCAATCTATATGTCTCTTAACACGTTTGGGCTATCCTCTCTGAATGCGTGGGACGGTAACCATGTCGAGATTAATGAGGATGAGAACTATATCCTCGCGCCGCAAATCGGCGCTGGTGTCAAGGACAAGAACAACCGATTCACCGGTGTTGTCATGGGAACTGCACAGACATATGACCAATCAGACCCATCAATCGGTCTGTTGGGATATAGTGCGGGTAAGCAGTCAATCTTTCTGGATGCCGAGACGGGCAATGCTATGTTTGGTCTTCCAGAAAATCAAGCGAGTGCGAACAACAAGTACACAGAAGGTAGAATTGAACTTGTTCCTGGCGGCAACTCCAAGATAGGCATGTGGACCGTTGGCTCTCGCGCAATCTATAACATGACTAAGCCACCCGTACCAAAAACAGATTCTTCTGGCAATCCTGAAGAGGACAAAGAGGGGGATATTGAGTTTACAGATGATTACATTGGAGTTGAGCCTAATGCTCCATACACTGATTACCCCGTGCCTGACGCTCAGATTTCCGTGCCGCCTGAAGCGCAAGGAATCATTCTAAACGCCAATCCTGCCTATATGTCGGTAAAGGGTATGCCGCTGACGGACAAGAATTCGAATATCGAGTGGACTGGTGCAAATACTAACCTTGTTCAGGGGGACAGTATTGAAGTAGAGCTTGACCCAAGAAAGAGTTCTGTATTCTCTATCTATCGCCATACGACACGGACGAAAGAAAACGATGATGGCACTAAAACTACAGAATGGTATAGATACCCGATGGTCGGTATTAACGCAAATGGTCAGTTCTATACTAACGCCATTAAAGATGGCGAGTCTTCGATGGGCATTGGCCGCATAGGAGCGTTCGGAACCACGGCAGCCGCAAACAAGTGGATTGGCGCTCAATTTGCGTATAAGGGAACGAACATCTTCAAGTTCTTCATCCCAAACGACGACTCTCAAAATGCGGCCACTCGTCCTGTGTATATTACAGCTGGTTCTACCACATCCACTGAATACCCAAGAGATGTTGGAATATATGGCAAGACGATTTCGCTGTACTCTAACTCGACGAATAGTACTGATGAGACTTCTCCGCACTGGTTGAAGATTTCCAACGATATTGCTTCTCTTGGGCATACGAATAACTACATTCAGATACCCAGTGCCGCAGGTAGTGAAGACAATAATTTTGAGATTAGTACTCAAGCTAACGCTAAGATTAGTTTTACTGGTAAAAAAACGACTATTTCCAACGCTAAGGACATGGTATTTTCGACCAAGACTTTCACGGGGACTGTGGACAGTGGTAGCTTTCAAGACAAGGCTATTACATTGGACGTGGTTGGCGATGTTTCTGTAAATGGTTTTAGAAATCTTACGATAGCTAATAGTGATGATGATAACACCGATAAGAATCTTTCAATTACCATTGACACGGCGGCAAAGACTACTGCGGGTGGAGTAGAAACTACGACTCCGCAAATCAAACTTGGCGGCAAAAACACGGTGCTTGAATTGAATAATAGTTCCACCAATCTTTGGTCCACGCAAAACAATGATATTAAGATTGATAGTACAAACGGCGGAATCATCATTCAGACCAACAAGGATGGAAATGGTATTAAGCTTGACGCTCGTTGGGGTGGAGATAATGTGGGGCACCCATATTTACATCTTACACCGCAGTCGGATGGTACGGGAGACTTCTATCTTTCTTCGGGGCACGGCTCTGTGAAGTCTCTTGGGAACTTGGGAAATAACAGACAGGGGGTACAGATAACACCCGGCTTCTCTACTGGGTGGGCATATTTCACAGGCACGCCAGATCAGAATTCTACTATATCAATTCAAGCTGAAAGAGATATTTATAGTGCCAACGGATGGATGTATGGTGGAAATTTTGTGTTTAATGCTGACCACTCTTGGAACTCACATAATGTTACTTACAATAGTAGGAGTATAGAGCAACATTTAGCTTGGCTGTACAGTCTTGTGAATGACGCCTACTACCGAGCTGATGCGGCATATGACCGAGCTGGTGCGGCGTATAATAGAGCTGATGCGGCGTATAATAGAGCACAAAACTACTTCGATAGTCATATTGGTTCCTACGCAACACGTAGTTGGGTCGATGGCAATTATGTCAGCGGCCACGCTTCAGACTTTGTTACAAGAAGTTCGTTCACAGGGCATAGGCATCAGTTTGCATATAATGTCAGTACTATTAATAGCACGACCGTAGTTACTGCCATTGCTTCTACTGGACTTTCTCATTCCGCGATAACACAAACGCCATAAAAGATTATAAAAGAGGAGACAAAAGGATATGACACAAGAGCAATACAGACTTGAACTTCAGAATACAGTTAAGGCGTATTTGGAGAATATTCGAGTTCAGAACAGCGTAAGCGCGGCGGCGATGGAGGATGCCATTAATAAGTATCTTGTCTTGCTAAAGGATATGGTACTTGCCGAATTCATCGCTGCCGCTTCTCAGCCGGCTAAGGCGGAGGAGAGCCAAGAGAAGGAGGAAGAGGAGAGTGGCGACAAGTAGTACGATGTCACTCGTCCGCAAAGTTGCAGAGAAGCAACAGGACGGCACCCTTGGGGCGGACAGCACCATCGGTGCCGTCTTCACGGACGTTGTTGACGGAGAGAGAACTGGTGCGACAGGCTACAGTCTTGACCAGTTCATTGATTCTTATCTTGCCTTTATGGCAGCAAACCCGTTCACCTATGTCGGGAACGAGGAACCGACGAACCATCATATCGCCCTTTGGGTCGATACTGGTACGGCACAGAATAGTTTCTAATCAATAGAGGGGAGTGTGTTAAGTGAGTGTTACATTAGCTAGCGCATTATATCCGCCAATGTTCTCAAGCACGTTTGCTTCTGCGTTTGTGGATACGTCTAGTCCAAGAATCTATTTCTCGATTTCTCCCTTCAACACCGCTTCTGACATTCATCGTGTCCATATCTCCCTCGTAAATCAGACAACCAACGAGAATGCCCTGACAGATGCGACGGGCATTCTCTTGTCTGAGGGGCTGCAATATGACACAGAGGCGGGCATGTACTATGTTGCAGTTCCCGCAGACCACGTGAAGAGCGGCAGCAGCAGCACTGGATGGACTCACAATCAGTTCTACAAACTCCAACTTCGTTTCGATAGTTATGATGGTGATGGAGTCCTGAACAATAGCGACTACTTTCTGTCTCACTTGGCGTACTTTTCCGAGTGGTCGGAGATTCATCTTTTGCGGCCAATATTGAAGCCGCAGGTGCTACTGAGGACGTTTGACACAACTGATGGGTCTACCACGCCATCGTTTAACCTTGGCATAATTCCCATCAGCGGGAAGCTTTATTTCGGCGATGATAATTACTCGGATGAGACAGAGACTTTGCAATCCTATTACTTTGAGGTCTTGACTCGCTCAGACAACAAGGTAGTTATGACAAGCGACACTACCTACACAGGTGGGAACATTGACCCCAACGTTATATCATATAATCTGGACGTGACCAGTCTTGGCACAAGTGTCTCGACCGAGTTCGTGCTTGTCCTTCACATCATGACCTCCAACAACTATCAGCAGACGTACAAGTATGACTTCGACATAGCTGATTATGTCACGGATGATACCTGGAGTCCGTCCATTGACGTCTCTCTCGACAAAGAGAACGGCATCGCCACAGTGAAGGTTCAAAACGTCAACACTGTGTTCGGCACGGTGTATGTGCGGCGTTCCTCAAGTGTGTCTGACTTCAAGGAGTGGGAGAGTGTCTACGAGGAAGTTGTTGCGGGCAAGGTGTCGATAGAGGTGTCCGACAACACTGTTGGCAGTGGAATATGGTATCGCTATTCTGTGCAGCTAAAGAACACGGCGGGAGCGATGTCGCCTATTAAAAAGACGGAGATAATTTATCCAGACTTCTATACTGCTATCCTCTCAAGGGGCGACAGGCAGATGGGAATTCTGTACAACTATCAGATTTCTAGCTATAAGCCTGTCGTCAACAGGCAAAAGATAGACACTCTTGGCGGCAAATATCCGAGGTTCGCGGAAAATGCGGCAATGAATTATACGCAGTTCTCAATCTCCGGTCTTATCTCTGCCCAAGAGGATGAGAACGAGTTATTCTTGAATCAAGAGCAGTATTACGGTGACATGTATCAGAACAAGACTATTTATGACGATAATAACAACATCAACGAAGACCGTGACTATCTATGGGAAAGGGCATTCAGAAAAGAGCTTGTCTCTTGGCTAAATGATGGCGAGCCGAAACTGTATCGTTCCAAGACAGAAGGGTTGATGGTTGTCATGCTCACCGATATCAGCCTGACGCCGAACAAAACCCTCAGCCGCAGATTGTATGACTTTTCTGCGACAGTGTATGAGATTGAAGATGGCAATTCCCTAGCTAAACTCGACTCTCTTGGTATATATGATGTGCATTATGCCGATGAGAAGGACGCGTCAACAGGCGGCGGAGACGAGCCTGTGATACCCGAGTATGTTGAGGTCAAGACGATTGGGCAGCTGTACTCTGAGAAGGTCAGTGACATGGTGAGTGGTCGCACAGACGTTGTTGCCCATGCCATCATGTCAAGGCTCCAGTCTAAGTATGGCGGAGTTCAGTCTGATAAAAACCCATCTAATGGTTACTTAAAGAATGTGAAGATTTGGTTTGAGTCAAAGCCGCACATGTTCATTCAAAGCCAATCTGGATTGCAGCTTGTGACAGACGTATCTCAGTATTCGGAGGAAGACCGCAAGAGAATTCAGCTTGGATACTCTTTTGAGATAAACAATCAAGGAACCGCACCGACAGACTCTTTGGTGTTTTTCGTCGGTCAAAGTGGCTATTATCAGATTCCGTCTTCCATTGATGTCACATCTTTGTTCTTCCCGCAGACAGATGATGTTGTGACGGTAGAGTATCTGCTCGATTACAGGGAGAAGAATTCGAAGGACAGCACTGTGGCCAGTACGTCCATCCAAAAGACGCTGGTCGGGCAAGAGCAAGGCGTGTTTCAGCCGTATTCTTATCTTGGCGAGAGCATTCGCCGCAAATACTCCTTTGTGTCTACTGGAAATTACTACCAACAGATGCAATGGTGGAAGGGTATCTGTCTTGACGTAGACCCCTATGCTATGGTAAACATCGAGTATTATGGAGACACAAAGTACAATACCTATGAGGTTGGCGACACTGGCGTGCTGCACCTGCTTAGGGACACGCCTGTTCAGGACATGTGCTTTGTCGGCAAGAGGATGAAGGTGGTTGATATTAGCCGCCAGGATTTCCTCCAAAGTTGGGAGTGTGTGATTTGCCCCACTGCTTACGCAGAACCTAGTGGGGTAGAGCAAATCAAAGACCCCAAGTACAACACCATATACAGCGTTAACGGTAAGTTGTATATTTACTATATTAACGGGCAGTGGTATGATGTAGAGGAAATGACAGACGTTGAGAACACCATGCTCGCGGCTGTCCCTGTCGAGGGCATTGTCTCGTACTATGGCAGCGTCATAAGAAACAGCTACAACTAGAAGGAGGTGGGTGATGAGAAAAACTTATCCGTATTTACAGGATTCATATGTGGAGACGGAAGAAGGTGGAGTTACCCGCCGAGAGTTTTTATCGAAGTTGGACGCTTTTGTCAATCAGCGTCGCTATGCCAAAATCACTCTCCTCAATTGGGCAGAGGAACCGTTGAAGGAGATTCAGGGCGAGATTGTCTCTGGTTCTCTTTCCAAGGACGGTTCCTCTGCCGTCCGAGTGAGCGGCAGCCTGACCACCTCGGTTGATGCTGGAACGTACAATGTCGAGGACGCGAACATGGACTTCGCAGTCAATAAGAAGATATTTATCGAAGTCGGAATAAAGAACGACACGGACCAGTACAAGGAATATCCTATTCTGTGGTTTCCGCAAGGCGTATTTTTCATCAAGTCCTTTTCCTGCAACTCTTCTACTTCTTCTGCCTTGAACATATCCTTGTCTATCAACGACAAGATGTCTATGCTTAATGGCGATGTGGGCGGCACGTTTCCGTCAACGACAATTCTTGATGAGCAAGACACCCAGTCCGAGACAGGCGAGTACGTAACGGAAAAGGTGCTCGTCTATAATATCATCCAAGAAGTGGTGCATCACTGGGGTGGTGAGGAGTTAAGCAATATTGTTATTGAGGACGTTCCCACAAGAATCAAGAGAATAATGAGATGGGGCGGAGACACACCGCTGTATCTCGTTTCCAATGGTGGTCAGGCCGAGGCGGGCACACTCTCATATAACCCCACAACAGTCAAGCCAACTTCTGGTTCTTACATCCAGATAAACAATGGCGATGATGCTGGATATGTCTATGATGATTTCGTGTATGACACAGAGCTTACAATAAATGCTGGGCAGACAGTTGCCAACGCGCTTGATACAATCAAGCAGTATCTTGGCAACTATGAGTATTACTATGATTGCTTTGGCGTGTTCCATTTCAGGGAAATCAGGAATTACCTCAACACCACCCAAGGTAAGATTCTTGTTGACGACATGAAGGCCAACGATTATCTGGTTGACAGAGCCATTCCAAAAGAGGAGTATACCTTCTCTGACACGAGCAATATTATTAGCATGAATGTGAATCCGCAATATGACGGAGTGAAGAACGACTACATTGTTCACGGAAAGAGGAAAGGTACAAGCAGCAATGTTGCCTATGATGTATTCTATCATTTGGCGATAGACTCTAAGCCAACGACAGGGAACTCTTACACCAACTTTCTTATCTATCGTGAGCTTGATACGGATTTGCGGTGCGGCATATTTCCAGTGGTGGTGCAGGAACTTCCAGAATACGGTGAGTTCAACAGCGTCTATAAGCTTGGCGATAAGGCTTATGTGTGGGACGACGACAATTCTTGGAAGGAAGTCAAAGTTGAGGCGTATTATGACGTGGCTTCGCCTTACATTACAAAAGACTGGCGCACAGAGCTTTACATCCATGGACTTCTCGCCTTGGCAAACAACAGCATCGACAGAGGATATTACTTTGAGGAACTTAGGGCATTTTGGCCGCAAATCTATGACCTCAAAGAGCAAAGATTTTGGGGCGAGGAGGAAGACCCGAGCCTACGGGCAAGGGTTTTGACTGATGGCAACTACTATCTCGACTTCATTGACTCATCTGGCCCTCTTGGAAAATATAGCGTGTCGAACATTGGCCGCAGAACAGATGTCGTGACCAATGATGATGTGAACTGCCTATTTGAGCCTGATGTTCCAAATATCGTGTTCTTGAATCTTGACTTGCAAGACTCTGACCCTGAGAAGCTGCAAAAGCTAAGAAGCGAGTGTATGGACGCAGGGCAGCCATATGCGCAGACGCGAGGCGAGGAGTTCAAGGCATTCTCTACAGGCGGGTATCACAACGGCGCGTATGATTACATTTGCGCAGAATTGTACAAGCACACGACATACCAAACCACAATTTCTATGACCGCTGTCCCGAACTATTGGCTAGAGCCAAATACGAGAATAAGAATTGCGGACAAGGTAACGGGCACGTTTGGTAGCTATATGGTGCAGAATATCAGCTTGCCTTTAGACGTGGGTAGCGTAATGTCTGTGACCGCTAACGAATGCACGATTCAAAGATAGTGCTTAACCTAAACGGGCAAGGAATAGTAAAACCTTGCCCGTTTTTTTTAGTATATATAGACTATGTTTCTTTTGGATTTTCAGAGATAAAAGGAGGTATGGATGCCGAATACAAGTATTGGGCAGTATCGCTTCAAGGGAGCTGGCACTTGCGTGACAAGCGTCGCCTCCTCCAAAAGCTACAAGCCGATATCTATGACGGGCGATACTACCAGCGCGGATAACACCTCTTTCCAGGACGTGCGGATCAACACGACAAGTCCTTTGGCAAGAGACGAGGACTATTATCTCCGCGTGAAAATCCCGCAAGATATGAACTATAATTTGACATTTAACATCAAGCTCACAAAACAGGAGCAGCAGGGTGGTTCCGAGGAATTCCAATTCCTCAAGCAAATCACTATCCCGCGCGGCGGCGGCTCTGCGAATGCCTACACGGTCGTTCTGTACGAGACAGCGAGCGGTGTTGTTAAGTCTGCGATTCCTAAGACTTATCAGGCAGGCGTTCAAAATGTCAAGGATGATATCTATTATGACGCGGCCACCAAAAAATATTATCTTGGAAACGGTAATACCACCTACACGCAGACAGAGAAGTACAACGATATTGTTCTCACTGCCTCTTGGGTGCATGAGGCCGGGCAGTACTTCGGCTACGCGGAAATGGTCTTCAGACCTGTCGAGGACAATTTCTCTGAGATTACCATTGAAATGGTGCGCACAGCAGAAGACTACAATATCCAGGGGGTAAGTGATAGCGGTTCCACAATATATGGACGCTATGTGCCGCTTGACGACTTTGATTACACCTTGTATTCCCTGTCTAATCTTGTGACGGAAATGCGGCCAAACAATTCTTTGGACAGAGTTGGTGTCTGGTCGCACCCAGGTCTTCTTATGGCCGTCAACGGTGAGGAAATCCGCGTTGGCAAGAGTGGACTTTGGGAAGTCGATGGCATCCTCCCAATCAAGTCTTTGGGCATCGTGGCTGTTGACTATAAAGATAATTTCAGTATTGATTATTCTTATTCGGAATAGGCGGAGGTGAAAAGTTTTGGCAGATAGTTTTTACGGAGGCCACAATGGCGTTAGCTTCGTCTTGTCTGGACGCTTTGATTCTATCAAGGACATGGTTCAGGCGTTTAAGCGCGGAGACGAATTTACTGACGTCTGGTATAATGAGTATTGCATAATTGATACGCCGAACAAGAACTCTGTAGACAATGGCAAGATTTATCAGCGCGGACTTGACTATACCAACGACATGGGTGGCGCAAATTACAAAGGTAACATCGTAGGCCCTATGTCTGGTACGCCCTTCATGCAGATGAATACCATTCAAGAGGTGAAGAATCAGTCAACAAAGGCGATTCCTGACGATTGGGAGAGAGTCTATCCCACGGGATATTCGACTGATGCGCAAGGTCACGTTACGGGCTACAAGACCACGCTAGACGATGGCGAGGCTGGCAAGCCAATTGCAACGTTCCCCTTCAGCAAGGCTCACGACACCTCTCTTGTGCCTGGTAAGGATGAGAATGGCAATTATACTGATGAAATTTCTTGGACTTGGTGCAATATCAGAACCCCAGACGGCAACAAATCCTCATGGTATTATGTCGGTTTTACTATCCCATATCCTGTGTTTGAGTATGACACGCACGTGGTGTCGCAGTACAATGCCAGCGGCAATTATCAGGCAGACACGACCTCTGTCGAGCGCACTGATGATAAGTCACACCCCTTCTTTTCCTCTTGGGATTTTGGCATTCCTAAAGGCATCAAGGGCGACGCCATCCGCAACTTGCGCGTAATAACGCCGACTTCCAGCGATGTTATCTATGCGGCAAGTGCGATTAGCGTTGACGGCACTTCTGGTAAGGTGACACTTGGGGCTGCTGGGTACGACGGACAGGCGGATGATATCAAGGCTGGCCGTCAGATTCTTGTGTTTGACATGTATTACTACGATAATCAGATTAATCCCAAGCCCGCCATGGTGTATGTCGGTGACTTCAACAAGATTGATGAGATTACCCTTGCAGATGATGGTACTCTGACTGTTGACTTCTCCCACAACGACAATACAGTCTTTAGCCGCAAGATTCGCTGGATTACATCCACAACGCTTTCTCCTGACACAGGCGTGTTCACCGTCAACTATAACAATGGCACACCTGCATTCGTGACTACGCTTGATTGGATTAAGTCCATCTCTCTTGATGATGATGGCACCATTCACTACTATCATACCAAGAACAACGTAGACGAAGAGCACAACAACGTGATTAAGTGGGTCACAAGCGTTGACCTAAACACGTCAACGGGCGCGTTTGTCATGAACTTCAACTACGGAGACCCTCTCAAGCGTCAGCTCGATTGGGTTGATGATGTCTACATTGACGAGGAGACGGGGGAGATAACCGTACACCACGTCAACTCCTCTGTTGGGAAAGACGGAAATGTTGTTCTTCCCGCTAAACTGAAGCTTATCACGAGTGCAGACGTCACGACTGACGGCGTTATCACAATGCACACGAATACGAATACAGACATTACGTTAAAGCAGCAGGGGTCTGACAACGACTTCCACGTGAAGACTGTAGAGAAGATTCTTCTTAATACAGGCATTCTTAGCGACAAGCGCTTACAAGTGAAGTATAACACCGAACGCGATAATATCTTTATCGGCGACCCAATCAACTACGTCCAGGACATGGTTGTGCGGCAAAGCGACTTCCACCTCTTGGTGCTGTTCAATGACCCGACACATCGCGCCACAGCAGCAGACCTTGACAAGAATGGTAAGGACAAGAACGGTGTCCAGTGGGTCGCTAATGTTGTTGGCTCAGATGGTGTCGAGACGTCAACATCTGTCTACTGGAGAGATTACGGCACCATCAAAGACCAGAATGGCGTGCTTGTTGGCTTCAACCTAACTCAATCTGATATTGGGGAAGGGGAAGACATCCTCTCTTATCTGAACACAACGTATCCAAACGGCTTGACGGGTGGTGCAACCAGTCAAAAAATTGTGACTTTTGCCCCAACAGAAAGCGAGTCAAAGGAATTTTATGCGTTTGACTATAATAAGTATGCGTGGTATTATCTTGGTACAATCTCTGACACGGGCAGCAGAGACGTCATGCTTCGCAAACAAGGGGAGTTGTCTGACACGGATTTGAGAAACCTTAACACCAAGGGTCTTTTGTTTAAGATTGTCCCGACTTCCGGTCTTAAGACTGACGCGATTCCTGCTTTTTGGTCTAAGAACTACACAGCTTGGAAGTAGGTGCAGCCTTATGAAGCTGATTCAGTATACGGGGCCTTTTACAGCTGGGCAGACGATAACAATTCCAGCGCAGATAGATTATACTTATGTTCATATAGGCTTCCAGATTCCAAAAAGGCAGCCTGTGAAGCTGACAGATGGCACGGCTCTCCCCGTTGACTTCACCCTTAACGACAAAAAATACAGGGTGAACGATACGGGCATACTTGAGTTTGATGAGACTTCCGAGTCTTCCATCAACATCAAGATAGAAAGAGATTTGCCATGGGAAAGCACGATTGACATTGCCTATAATGTCGCAAGCCAATAAAAAGAGAGGGGAGATAGAAGGAAATGCCAAATGGCGAAGATAAGAAGCTAAACTTCACTTTTAAGATTTGGGACAGTGAGGCAAATGCCTACCGTCCAGTTTATATCGCCCCTGATGGCACAGACAAAGTTCAGGGTGATGTCAAGCTTTCTGACGCGACAGACGGTACGCTTGATGCGGCCAACGGCATGACTGCCGCAACCCCAAAAGCGGTCAAGGCAGTTCAAGACAATGCCAACAACAAGCTTGACAAGACGGCCTCGGCAGACCAGACGGTGGCCTCCAACGTCACGTTCACGAACGCACTCACAGTCAATAAGGGCATCACCGTGCCAAGTGGTCAGTTCTTCACGGGAGACGTCAAGGGCAATGCCACAACCGCCACGACGTTACAAAGCTCAAGGCAGATTTCTGTCAAGATAGGGTCTGCCGCAGCTGGCAGCGCCAACTTCAACGGTGGTGCCAACGCGTCAATTACGATTCCGCAGGTTGATGCATCTGTTGTGACCACTGGTACTTTGCCACTATCCGTTCTGCCGCAAGGAGCGCTTGAAAGGCTTGTCAAGGTGGCCGATTCGAAGGCACGTCTGGCGCTGACAGACTCACAGGTCCAGCTTGGTGACAGTGTCTTGCAGATAGACACAAACACGATGTATGTCGTGGTTGACGAGTCAAAACTGTCTTCTGAAGACGGCTACCAGGAGTACGCGGCTGGAACTGCCGTGCTGGCGGAGACAGCCGAGAAGGTGCAGCATGGTCTTACCGTACAGAAGAACGGCAAGACTTTGTTCGTGTTCAACGGTACGGCTGACGGTACTGTCAACATCGCGTCTGACTTTACGGACTTGACAGGTCAGATTGCGGCGGGGCAGATTCCAGATGGCATCATTACCAGCGACAAACTAGGCGTAAATTACGCGGGGAGCGCCACCAAAGGTGGCGCGGCCACAAGTGCTCTCAAACTTGATGCGGCACGCAACCTCACATTCACAGGGGTTGTCGAGGGAACCGCAAGCTTTGATGGTACGAAGGACGTCTCAATCGCCACGGCTATTGGGGATGGTCATATCACTGGCGCGATGATTGCCGACAACGCGATTACGACTGACAAGCTGTCAGATAACTCTGTCACAAGCGCCAAGATAGCGGATGGCGCCATTGTCAACGGCGATATCGCCGACACGACAATTACAGGGACGAAGCTTGTAAACTCGACGGTCACAGGCGGCAAGATTGCCGCAAACACAATCACTGCGACAAATATCGCCAACAGCACCATCACGAACGCCAAGATGGCAGAGAACAGCATCGGTTCTAAGAATATTATTGATGGCTCTGTCACTGGTGCCGACATTGCGGCTGATACCGTCACACTCAACAACCTTGCCGCAGACGTCGGGACGGTTGCCATACAAGAAACCGAGCCGACTGATTCAAATGTGCTGATTTGGGTACAAATATAGAGTGATAGACAACTATCTATCCCTATTGGGTAGTTGAATATATTTTGGCTAAAGTATATTTTTTAGAGAGAAAAGGAGGATGCGGATGAAGCAGTTTACAAGAAACAAGAGTCACCCCGTCAAGGGGGGGGGCAATCTAGCCTAGTCGTATCAAAACTAGATGAACCTATCCCCTCAAATCCAAGAGGGGTGATATTTTGGCTTATGTAAACTTTCTTGAGGTGGTGTACCCTGTCGGGTCTTGCTACTTCAGCGTTCAGTCAACCAGCCCAGCGGCAATCGTAGGTGGCACTTGGACGCAGCTCACAGGCGGCGTGCTTGGCCTTGCGGGGTCAACAGGAGTTGCTGATGCGGGTAAAGAGGGTGGCTCAAGGAAGATTTCCGTGGAACAGATGCCATCACATAACCACATAACAGATGGAAGAGCTTATCCAGAAACGGGAAGCCAAGGCCCTGAGCAGAAATGGGAATATATCATTCACCTACGAGCGGCTGGTGATACATCTGATGGACGGTATACGAAAACCTCTAATAATTCTCCTAGTCCGCAAGACCTTTGCCGTTTCATCTCGCCAGAAGATATGACTACAGGGGGGGGGCAGGACTACATTCCTGCTCACTCCTCTGTCTACTGTTGGGAGCGCATCTCTTAGCCTCGTTGGCGGTGATGTAGATGGCGTTTACTAACTTGTTGGATGTCGTCTATCCTGTCGGTAGCATCTATATTTCTGCCACAACGACATCGCCAGCAGAGACGGTTGGTGGCACGTGGACTCAAGTGACAGATAGATATCTTAAGGCCGCAAGCACACCGTCTTCCATTGGCGGCAGCGATACTTTCAGTTATTCCTATGGTCTAGACTATCTTTCTTATTATGCTTCTATTGGGATGTTCAACGATAGCAAAGATTATGAACGCTTTTTTGGATTTTGGGATGAGACAAAAGGTAGCTTTGAGGTAGGCACTTGGAATAGATTGAACAAAGGCATTCCTTATAGGAACAATAGCGTCGCAGATGGGATGAACATCAACCTTGGTACGGAGCATTTTGGCGGTCATATCACGATTACGAAGCCTTTATCTCCTTCCTACTACACTGTCTGCTGTTGGGTAAGAATAAGCTAAATATCAAATAGGTTTATCTAATATCAGAAAGGTAATTATAAAATGATATTAGATAATACTCAGAATCACATCGTTCTGGGGGGGGGCACGGTCTAACTTTCTCCGATAGACTAAGCCTCGGCAGAGAGGTGATGCTCTTTGCTTAATATCCAGAACGTAAAGGTAAAAGTTGAACAAGGATTCGAAAAGATTTGCCCGTTCCCAGTCGGGTACGTCTACCAGAGCATGGAGGACACAAGCCCAGCCGAGGTGTTTGGCGGGACGTGGACAAAAGTCGATGATGGTAGGTATCTTAGAGCCGCAAGTGATTCTAAGACGGGTGGCAGTGATACCATTTCAGTAAGTCAAATGCCCAGTCATACGCATGCCTTCGGGTCTAACGTCGTTTACACGACTGATGAGAGCGGCACTAAGCCATGTTTACCTGGCTCTCAAGATATAAACCCTTGGTGGACGGCTTGGGCTAGCAATCGTTCTGTGTCTTTAACGGGGGGGGGCAACCGTTCTACCCCACGTATCAGAATGTGTACGCGTGGTATCGGGTGTCTTAGCAAGAGAGTTGGTGATGCCCTGTGGCATTCACTAACCTTCTTGAAATCGTCTATCCTGTGGGAACGATTTACTTCTCGTCTATCTCAACGTCTCCCGCTGAAATCATCGGAGGCACGTGGACTCAAATCACAGATGGAAGATTCTGGCGACCGACAGATTCTTACGGAGCCATTGGCGGACAAGATACGGTTACGCTTACCAAAGACAATATTCCTGGTGGTTTTTGGAATGCTTGGGGAGACATTGACTCCTATAACGATTATATCATCAGTGCTGTTAATGAAGGTAGTTTTTTTGGTTTTCAGCTTAGAAACAGAGAAAGCTCTACCACCCCATTTCAAACAGTTCCTATCTATCGCACCTGTTATTGTTGGGTTAGAATCTCCTAGTATCTTGGCGGTGGGGTAGTATGGCATTTGTTAATATTTTAGATGTCATTTATCCTGTTGGCGCAATGTATTTTTCGACCACTAGTACTAGCCCCGCAAGTATCGTCGGAGGCACTTGGACTGCCGTTGATTCTGCTGCCATCAGGGGCGCTAACGAGGTTGGGTACACAGGCAGCGATACTCACACGCTGACTATAGACGAGATGCCGAGCCACAAGCACGAGATTGATACTATCTCTTCAGGCGACGTGTGTTTTACTTCCCCCGGCAGCGTTGGCGGCTCGGGAAAAGCTGCTCCCACCGATTGGGGCGGCGGTCTTGTCGCTAGCTATACAGGCGGCTCTCAGCCGCACTCCATTGTTCAACGTTCTTTCAATTGTTATGTTTGGTATAGAATAGCTTAAGTCTATAGACTTTATCTAATATCCTTAGTTGAGAGGATATTATTCATATGCTTCAAGTGACTTATAATGGTCGCTTGGGGGGGCATAACGCCTCGGTAGCCCTCAAGCGACCAACTTTAACAACGATTCTTTGGCGGGTGATACCTTATGGCATTCACTAACCTAGCCTTGGCTGTCTATCCTGTTGGCAGTCTCTATTTTTCATCTACCTCGACGAGTCCAGCCGAGTTGTTCGGCGGCACTTGGACGCAGCTCAATGATGGCAAGTTTTTGCGGCCAAGCGATAGTTTTGGAGAGACAGGCGGCAGCGACACTCACTCCCACACATTCAATTTAGCAGCGGCTTTAGATTCCAGCCTGGCTAAGTTGACTTGGAAGTATTCTAGCTCAAAATTATGGTATCCAAACTGGGCAATGTCAATGTCCGCGGCTGGATATGACATAACCGATGAGCCGCATTACAGTTCTACGGATGTCTTTGGCGAGATACATAGTGCGAGTACGGTACCCACTTACAGAACCGTTTATTGTTGGTATAGAGTGGCTTAAGAGTTACCCATATGAGTAATCCTTTTGGAAAGGATTATGTCTTATGGCTTTTACAAATCTTTTGGAAGTGGTGTATCCTGTTGGCGCGGTATACTACTCCACAGTCAGCACCAGCCCTGCAAGTCTTGTGGGTGGTACATGGACTCAGATAAAAGGGGCCGTTCTTGCGGCCACAGGTGCGAATGACTTTGCGGACGTTGGCACCTACGGTGGCAGTCTTGCGATGTCTGTTGACCAGATGCCCAGTCACTATCACACCGCCACATCCAAACTTTGCGCCATAAGGGAGGATATGCCAGACTATCCTCTGCAATGGAGCGCCAGCAGTTTGAAAAATGATAATAGCTATCAGCAGAAGAGAACTGATTCTACGGGGGGGGGCAAGAACTTTTTGCCCTACCACTTCGCTCTTTACGTTTGGTACAGAGTGTCTTAGCCTCTTTCAAGGAGGTGGCGTAGATGGCTTACGTTAATCTTCTAGAAGTCGTGTATCCTGTCGGCAGTATCTATATGACGACACTCGATACTTCCCCCGCTGAGACGATAGGAGGTACTTGGACGCAGCTTTCTGGGGTTGATATCGGCATACCCTTAGCAAAGACAATCTATAACGGCCAAGGTGGAGGCGACACGTTTAAAGCCTATCAAGTGGGGAATCTATTGATATACCACGGATTGGCTCCTTTTATGTCGATATCTCCTTGGGCGGAGACAGTAGTATTTGCGGATCATCGCTTCCCCACAAGTAAATATGGTTATTACGGCGGCTCAATGGCTAACCAAGAGACAGGGTACGAGGCTTGCGTCATCGTCAATGATAATAATGACATGACCTTTTTTAATAAAAATAGTGCTTCATTGGGCCAATATTATTATGGTGGTGGAACCTACCTCGTGGAAGATGATGAAGTATTGAGCAATGACCTCGGTGTCAAGATGTGGAAGCGTATTTCTTAATTTCAGAGAGGGAATCTTCGGATTCCCTCTTTTTTATTCGGGCAAATATAACTGAAACGTCTACTGAGTTTTTCATATACTATAGACTATGACCATAAACTGTTTAGAAGGGAGAAAGACATATTGGACGCTATCACCACCCTTCTAAACAGTTTGTCTACAGAGGGCGTCATTCTGACGTTCTTGCTGTTTGCTGTTTCTCTTAAGTTTCTGTGGGATTTGTTTGGATATATATATGATAAGTTAAAAGGCTTCTTCGACATTCAAAGTTCAAAGGAGCGACAGCACGAGGAGATAATAAACTCTTTGAACTCTTTGGCACAAAACTTTAAGGAGCAAAAGGAACAGAATGCTAACAGTCAAAAGAAAGTTGACAAGATAAGTCAGCAATTAGACGCACAACAGCAGCAGGAAAATGACCTAAAGGCCGCGATAGAGCGCCAGACAAACGAAATATCCGGCCTCAAAGGGCAGATATCGACGCTCACCGAGCGCACGCAGGATTCTACTCGCGCCTATCTTATAGACAAGCACCATCATTTTTGCTATCAAGTACATGGCATAGACGACATGTCGATGCAAGATATCGAGCGCCGTTTTATGTATTATAAAGTTGCGGGAGGAGACACTTTCATTGACGGGCTTGTTGATGAGATAAGGGCCTTGCCACGCCTCACCCCCGAGGGAATGTCGGAAAACAATAAAAAGAAGGAGGACTAGGTATGCCCGCAGAATTAAAGAATTTCGTGGTCAATCTCAAGTCCCTCTCTCAAGACATACAAGACCCCATGATACAGGGTGGCGGAGACGCTAATGGCCGTTCGCTCAGGGTGATATTCACCCAAGAGGCCGCAGACATGTTTACCTCTGACACCAAAGTCTATCTCTATTGGAACCACCAAAAGCTGAAGACCTATGGCGTCAACGTGTTCACGAGAGTCGATGATGGCGGGGATTGCAACTGTTGCGAACCCCCCACTTGGGAAATCAAGTGGCCTAAAGCGATGCTTCACGAGGGAGACGTCCTTTGCTGCATCAAGCTCGTCGATGATATATCTATCTCCCCTTCTAACAATTTCATCGTCCATGTGCTTTCTGACCCCAACGATGGCTCTACATTTGTCACGGGAGACGACTACACCATCTTTGACAGGGCCGTAATCGAGCTTAACTCTGCCACGCAAAAGGCTCAAGAGCAGCTTGAGCAACAGCAACAGGACTTTGAGGCCATGCGGCAGGAGTTCACGCAAGTAAAGGATAATGCCAACAGCGCACTCGCGAGAGCCAACGAGGCATATGACAAAGCCACAGAGGCACTTGACAAGGCCACTGCGGCAGACCTCTATATGATAGAATATTAAGGACAACGTCGTGACGACAGCATCGCGGCTGTTCTGTCAATGAAGACATGCGACAAAAGAGAAAGGAGTTCTCGTATATGGCAGCAGATAAGAAGATTCGGTTCTATCACGGTGCTAGCACTGACATCGATACAAAGATTAAAGACGGCACCATTAGCGAGTCGGACTTTATCGTTGGTTCTGACAACGACACTCTCTACTACGTAGATGAGACTAAGACGGCCAAGGCTCTTGGCAGTGCCAAGACGAAGGAGTCCATTACGGTCAACACAGGAGGTTCCGCTGTCGGAGGCATCAAGGACGGGCAGGTCATTGACGCCGGTACCAGCCTTGATGACTTTATCAAGAAGCTTCTGCTCAAGCAGGTTCCCGCAACGTATACCAAGCCGGGTGTCACCATCGCGGTGGCTAGCGGCAATCGTGCTGGTGACTACGAGGTTGGCACCAACATCTCTGCGACACTCAAGGCCATCTTCACGCAGAACGACGCTGGCGCTCTTACCTCCCTTGGCATCTTCAAGTCAGGGCAGTCGGACGCCATCATCTCCGGTGCAGAGTCTCCCGTGACATCCGAAGCTCAAGAGTTTGTCATTCCCGACGGTAATGTCATCTTCACAGCCACCGCTGCTTATGGCGAAGGTGCTATCAAGAAGGATAACCTTGGTAATAACTCTCCCAGTGGTCATATCGAGGCTGGTTCTGTGACAAGCAACCAGCTTTGGTTCAGCGGCAAGCGTAACCTCTTCTATGGCACAGGCGTTGGCTCCGTGCCCGAGCTGACCTCCGAGGTAGTTCGTGGGCTTGGCAAGAGCATTCTGAACCCAAAAAACGGTCAGACGTTTGATGTTTCCGTTGCTGTTGGGCAGCAGTACGTTATTATTGCCTATCCCAAGACACTGCGGAGTATGACTAAGTGCTTCTATGTTGAGCAGAATACCGACCTGGTAGCTAACTTCACCGAAAGCACTTTGTCAGTCCAAGGCGCTAACGGTGCAGCCGGTGCTGATTACCGCGTATACACCTATGGCATGTCTGTGCCAAGCGCGGCGACCATGACCCTTCAGGTGCAAATTTAGCCGTGGGCGCAAAAGGACAATTTTTACGGCAATATGTAGAGGGGCAAGAAGTTGGAAACAGTGGTGCTATTTTTTTGAGAGAAGCTGGATATTATGTACCACCCAAAAGGAGGTGCTAAGGCAAGATTGACTGAATGCGTTTGCGCCAATCAAGGGTGTACTAAATACATTTATTGCTCAAGAAAATAGAATGCGGAATGGCCTACGAAGTGGATTGTGTGACGAATGTCGGAGATGTACTAAAAACAGACACATTATAGGACGCGCAATTAACGACGATTTATACGCCCCTGTTTTTTTAGGGTGGGTCAGACGTGGCGCTCGTAACATACATGGTATTGCTAAATACCATTGTACTAAATGTGACAAGCACGATTTCGTCTGCGATGTTAATGATTGCGAAAGTGTTCGTCGTTATTTTTGTCTTGACTGCTTAAACTATCAACGAACAAAAAAGCAATGGAGAAGAATTGGTATCTTCTTTGCTGTTTCAACTTGAATACGATTTTGTACGGGAAAAGATATTCTCCGACTGTCTTTCACCACATGGTCGTCCTCTCCGTTTCGACTTTTATTTACATCCTGAAAGAATTTGCATTGAATACGATGGGGAGCAACATTATGTTGCTAATGATTTTTTTGGAGGCATCGCGCAACTTCAACGAAATCAAACATATGACCATATCAAAGACGAGTGGTGCAGACAAAATCACATCTCTATGATTAGAATTCCCTACACCGTATATGCCAAAAAATTGCTAGGCGCCAATTATTTACGTAATAAAATTGCTATGGCACGGAAGGAGTATTAATGTGTCTACTATAGAAAGTAAGAACCTTGTCGTAGCGGTAAAATCATATTCAAGAGGTTCTAACTTACCGCTTGACGCATCTTCAACCTATGATTCTCTAGCTGATGCACAGACATACGCTCAAAGTCCAACGGCCTATGCTGGTCAGATAATCACCGTCAAGGAGGGCAACAACTACAATGCCTATATCCTTGACGGCGAGGCAGGCGCATATACCCTGACCAAGGTCGGTCTTGACGCATCAGCGGTCAAGAACTACGTGCAGGTTGTGACCGAGCTTCCCAAGACGGGTCAGGAGCAGGGCGTTGTCTACATCAACACCACCGACAAGAAGGGTAGCATCTGGAACGGCACCGCTTATGTTACGGTGTTCGAGCAGGTTGACAACCTTCAGTTCGCAATCGACACCATCAACACCAAGCTTGACGCCAAGGCCGACAAGGGCGACACCCTGGCTGCTTATGGCATCACGGACGCTTATACCAAGAGCGAGACTAACACGGCCATCGCAAATGCCGTCGCAAGTGCTGGCCACCTCAAGCGGCTTATTGTGGACAAGCTTCCTGATGCTGACTCCGCAGACGAAGACACCATCTATATGGTGCCCAACGGCGAGAGCGGCGACAACTCTTATGAGGAGTACATCGTCGTTCAGGGCAAGGAGACCCCCTCTGCCATCAAGATTCACACGCCCAAGGAGGGGGCAGCTGACGACGGCCACCTCAACATCAGTGGCGGCGAGGAGCCCAAGTCCAAGTTCGCCGACGGAGAGGTGTTCCGCGTAGGCGAGTTCACCAAGGACACCCGTGGCAACTATTCCATCATCTCTGCTGTTGGGGACAGCACCATCACCATCTCCGCGTCTCAGACGGTTGTCCCGGTTGTCCACCAACAGCTTGCGGGCACTGGTGCCGACAAGAACGGGTCGCTTCACTCCGCAGGCGGCGAAGAGCAGAAGAGCTATTTTGCCACGGGTGAGACGTTCAAGGTTGGTGAGTACACCCACGAGGCTTCCGACCGTGGCAACTACCAGCTTATCACGGCTGTCGGCGACACCACCATCACCATCGGAGCTTCTGTTGCTTCTGGTCCTCAGCTTATGGATGCGGGCGTCAAGAGGTTCGAGAAGATTGGTGACACCGCAGTTGACCTCACCGATTATGCCAAGACCTCTGACGTCACCAAGGCAGTCGATGATGCCAAGACCGCAGCTGCCACCGATGCTCAGGCCAAGGCTGACAAGGCCCTCACGGATGCGAAGGCTTATTCCGACGGGCTTGCCAAGAACTATGACGCAGCGGGGTCTGCCAATCAAGCACTGACTGACGCCAAGACGTATGCCGACACTCAGGATGCCACCACCCTCGACTCTGCCAAGTCCTATACGGACACGGCCCTCAAGCCCATCTCGGACAACCTCAACACCAAGGTAGACCAGACGGCCGTTGACAAGTCCCTGTCTGACCGCATCGGCGACATTGACGCAAGCACGACGGTCAAGGCGTACATCGATACCGCTGTTGGCTCTGGCGGTACCGCGTCTGCGGAGGCAATCGCGACTGCCAAGAAAGAGGCTATCGCCGCTTCAAACACCTACACCGACACGGCACTTACGATTACCGAGTTTTAGTAAGACGGGGGTGAAGGTATGGCTTCCGCGATACTAAAATGTTATAGCACGACGAAATCAAAGTTGTCAAGTTTGCAGGTTATAGACGGACAACTTACCTTCACTCGTGACACAAAGCAGATATATCTAGACATGGGCGGTCAGAGATTGGGGTATGACTGCATCAGCGTGTTCGCTTCGGACTCTGACAGGCTCGGTGTCCTTGCGCCCGTGGAGGGCTTCTACTACGTCGAGGAAACCGGGGTCATGTGGCGTTACCATGGCTCATGGAAACGCATCACGCCAGAGGCATCAGAGCAGGTCTTGATTTCTGACACCGAAGAGGGATTTCCAAAGACAGGAAACCCGAAGGTGCTATATGTCTGCGATACTGGAACGTACAGGTGGGACGAGCTGACAAAAACGTATATCGTCGTTGCCAATAAGACCGAATGGAGCACGCTTTCTTAGAAAGGATGATGCATAAATGGCTCTAGTTAAGTTTGTTACCGCATCCGCAGCTGATTATGCGGCGCTTTCCGCCAAGGATGAAGGTACGCTGTACTTTATTACCGACTCCCGTACCATCTACAAGGGGTCCACTCCTTACTCCGGCGGCATCTTCAAGGCCGTGACCGAGTTCCCGTCCAACGCCGAGGACTCGACCGCAAAGCCAGAGGTCAACACCATCTACGTGAACACCACGAATGGCGAGGCCCGCTTCTTCAATGGCACGGACTATGTGGTCATCGTCAAGCCCAGCCCCGGCAAGATTGCGGACACGCCGGACAACAACACCCTCGCCACCCAGAAGGCCGTTGCCGACTATGTGACCTCCAAGCTTGCCAACATTGACCTGTCCTCTGTGACCTCTCGTCTTGACACCATCGAGGGCACGGGCGACGGCTCCATCAAGAAGGCCGCCTCTGACGCTCAGGCCGCCGCAACGACCGCCGCTGCCACCTACACCGACTCCAAGGTGAAGGAGCTTTCCGACGGCCAGGTGACGACGAACAAGAACGACATTGCTGCACTCACGACCACCGTTGACGGTAAGGCCGACAAGGCAACCACCCTCTCCGGGTACGGAATCACTGACGCCTACACGAAGATCGAGACCGATTCCAAGATTGCGGCCGCTGTCGCCAATGCCCACCACCTCAAGCGTCAGATCGTCGATGCGCTTCCCGCTGTCGCGGATGCTGACGCTGACACAATCTATATGGTGCCCAATGGTGGCGCTTCTGGAAACGCCTATGACGAGTACATTCTCGTCTCGACCGCTTCGGCCCCGGTCTACAATGCCACAGAGAACGTTCCTTCCGCTGGTGGCAAGTTCGCTGCCTCCAAGGTCACGGTCCCCGAGGGCAAGACAATTGCCGTTGGTAACTTCATCAAGGACCCTCGTGGCAACTACAACAAGGTGACTGCCGTTGCCGACAAGGACGGCAACCTCACCGTTGCTGCCAAGGAAGAAAGCGCGCCCATCGTCTCCTCGCTTGAGAAGATCGGCTCCTCCGAAGTTGATCTCACCAACTATGCCACCAAGTCTTACGCCGACACTGCCGCCTCCAACGCGCAGAAGGCCGCTACCACCGCCGCCGCGACCGACGCGACCTCAAAGGCCGACAAGGCGCTAACGGATGCCAAGGCATATGCCGATGACCTTGCCGCCAACTATGCGACGGCTGACCAGGGCGCCAAGGCTGACTCCGCGCTTCAGGCCGCCGACATCAAGACGGGTGCCGCTGGCGTTGGCACCATCTCTGTGAAGGGTACCGATGTTGCCGTCCATGGTCTCGGCGACATTGCAAGCCATGCTGCTTCCGAGTTCGCCACCGCTGCTCAGGGCAAGAAGGCCGATAGTGCCGTCCAGTCCATCGTCGAGTCTGCCACCAACGGCAACATCACCGTTGATGGTGCTGAGGTGGCCGTCCACGGTCTAGGCTCCGCTGCCTTCACCGAGTCCACGGCTTATGACAAGAGTGGCGCTGCCGCTGCTGCTCAGTCTGCCGCCGAGAAGCACGCCGACGATGCCGTTGCTACTCTCAAGAGTGATATCGAGGCTGCCCTCACCTGGGGTACGCTTTAATTGATTGAGGAGGGGAGAAGGGTGATTCCCCTCTCCCCTTTTCTTATTTACGCATTGATGGGTAATATTTGGGTATAATATCATCTATTAATGCGTAAACCAATAGAAGAAAGGAGTGCGGCGCATTGAGCAGAGTACACTTCATCAAAGCTGAAGAACCTACCATCCTCGCGCTACAGAACTCTAAAAAAGTGCTAGACGGCGCGTTGTATGTTGCGACGGACACAGGAAAGATGTGGCTTGGGACCTCGGCGTCAACGCTGTTGCAAATCAAGGACGACATTAACACAAACACGACCTATACACTGACAAAGAGCGGCTCGACCATTACTCTAACAGGGAGCGACGGCAGCAAGACCAGCGTGACAGATACTGACACCAATACTTGGACTGCGCTCAAGGGCGCTACGGCTGACGCGGCAGGTACGGCTGGTTATGCTCCCGCTCCAGCAAAGGGGCAGCAAGCGTCTTTCCTGCGCGGCGATGGCACGTGGGCGACCCCCACGGCCACGGTCGCTGACGATTCTGTGACGCTGGCTAAGCTTGGTGAGGATGTTGGAACGGTTGCGGTGCAAAGTGCCGAGCCAACAGACTCCAACGTCAAACTGTGGATTCAGATTTAGCCCCAAGAGAGGAGTGATAAGGATAAATGGCAAATACCGTTTCAATTTCTGCGAGTGTGTCTGGCAGCAGGTATATCACCGTTACAGGCACCTTCCACAACAATCACGGCTCTTGGAACAGTTCTGTCCCTTGCAGCACATCAGTTGATGGCGTTGGGTCTAACTCTCACACGCTCAATATCCAAAAGAACAGTCCGTCTTGGTCTGACACGTATGACGTTGGTACGAGCTATAGCGCAAGGACGTACACCTGTCGTGTATATTGCTATCAGTGGGGTTCATTCCAAGGAAACACCGACGCAAGCACGACTGTGACAGTTCCTGCTGTCGCGCGTCCTGCATCGGTTCCTGGCTCACCCTCCAACGTCAAGGCCGTTTTCACTGCCCCGTCCGCGTCACGTGCGGGATGGATTACGGTGTCTTGGACAAATAACCAGCCGTCAAGCGGCGGCATCTCTGCAAACATCCTGCAAGTAAACAAGGATGATACAGGGTGGAAGGACGTCTCAACCTCCATCTCGGGAAGCAGCACCAGTTATCAGTATGGGGACGGCTCGAATTGGAAGAACGGAAAGTACAAGTTCAGGGTTGCGTCAAAGAATAGTGCTGGCACCTCCGCATACACAGAAAGTGCGGTTGTCTATTCCGGCATTACTGCCCCAGATTTGATTTTTGGCTGTTGGTATCCAAAAGCAGGAGCAACAGTAGCCGATATTACTAATGAAAAAATGAAAAATATTGTATCTATGTATAATGCTACGGCAACGTCTACTGCTGCTCACTGGTATGTCGGAAAAGTTACTTGGAAAGTTGGCTACGCCAAGAAGGATTGCGGCATTGCCGGTCAAGGAGGTACTGACGAAGACGGTGTTTTTTTACCTGTCGCAGGCGGGGCAAATAACGTAGAAACGGGGAGTACTACTTCAATATCATTATCGAAAGAAGATAATGACGGCGTATATCCGGGGCTGCTTGGTGCTCCAGCTGGCGGTGACGACACAATGATATATTATGATAAAGATAATTTGGATAACAACACTATTTTTGTGCAGTGCTACGTTGAGACTCCTGATGGTCAAAACTGTATCTATAGCGATTGGACCCCACTCACTCGTACGCCACAAATTTGGATTAATTCTGATGCGGATATCAAGAACATATACTTATATTCTCCGTCAACCACTAAGATTGAAGGGTCAACCACAAGTGTGTCAACAAAGTCAGAAGTGCCAATAAAGAATGTATATTTTAAGACGGAGTAGGGTATATACTATAAGGTTGGCAATAAGTCAATAAGAGAAAAAAGGAGTTGATATGCGGATTCTAGATGAGAATGACAAGGAACTGACGCAGGACCAAGTTGACTTGTCTGTTGGCTATCTCGTCAACGAGCAGGTGTTCAAGGAACATCATGATGCGGTCGCCGAGATTGCCGAGCAGGGGCACTATTATCCCAAGGCGTTCTACTTCAATGATAATACCAAGTATGTCGTTGACGAGGATTGGGAAAACGATGCTCACGTAAAAAAGAATAGTGACGTCTCTTTCTCCTATGTGCCAGATGGGGGCGAGGAGAGAGAGCAGACGGGGTGCGACGTTGCTCACGTCATTGATGTGGAACACCAGGACGCCAAGGATGCCTATGATGAGATGGAAGACATTCAGCGTTACAAACTCTATACAGAAGAGGAACTTGCGGCCAAGAAGGCTGCTGAGGAAAAGCAGAAGAAGGAAGCTGAATTCCTTGACTCTGGTCCCGACCGTCTGACATCTGCCGAGTCTGACCTTAATGATATCACAATGACCATCGCCGATATGATTGGAGTATAACTTATGCTAAAGGGTGCCGCACTACGTATTGTCGAGCGTGCTATCGACCTTCGCGTGAAGGATGGCGAGGACGTTGAGACTGTCGTTCGCTATTACACCAAGCTCTCCGAGGAGCAGATGAACACGCTCATTAAGAAATACACGACTGAAGAGGCCGAAGACCTCGGTGTAGAGAAGGAGAAGTAATAAATGGATATTGTTTCTGAGCTTACAGGGATGCTCAACATCCCAATTCTCGTGCTTGGCCTTTTGATTGGCTACGTCATTAAGCACCTTGTCTCTGACGAGACTATTCAAAATAAATATATTCCTGTTATCAACATCGTTGTTGGTGCTGTCGTTGGCGTCATTCTTGCTGTCACCGCTGGCGGTGCTATTACTGCCGAGGGCATTCTTCTCGCCATCATCGGGGGCGCTGTTAGTTGCGTCTCTTCCAGTGGCGTATATGATGCCTTCTCCGCCTTCATTGAGAAGGGCGAGATTGCGCCCAAGAGCGATTCCGCAGAATAATTTTTTCTAACAACCAAAAATATACGGGGGCAGAGGCTATTGTGTCTCCGCCTCCGTTTTTTTATGCAAGGAGGTTACAATGAGTTTTTTGGATAAGATTTTCAAGAAGAAGGAAGATACCCAAGAGAGCGCCGCAACAGACGAGCACCTTGTCTCTGATTCTGCTGGACAAGAGGATTATGGTGATGTTGCGCCCGTCATGGATTTGAAGTATGAGGAGAGTGAGTAGATAACATGGCTAACACCGCAAGAGACGTTCTACGCATTGCCGCTGGCGAGGTGGGCTATTCTCGTTGGAATGACCCTCAGACTGGCACGAAGTATGGTCGATGGTACGCCCAGAAGACAGGCGATAGTTACTATGGCGCGAATGGTGTTCCCTACTGCGCCATGTTCGTGAGCTGGGTCTTTGACCAGGCGGGCGCCACCTGCCCTGGTCTTCCTGGTGCCTATTGCCCCTGGATTGAGCGTGACGGCAAGAACGCTGGCCGCGCAGTAAACAAGTATTCCGCCCAGCCTGGCGACGTCGTGCTGTTCGACTGGGGCGGCGACGGCGTGGCCGACCACGTTGGTATCGTAGAAGTCAACCATGGTTCGTATATACAAACTTGCGAAGGGAATACTTCCTCTGGTACAAGCGGCTCTCAAGGTAATGGTGGTGTGGTTGCTCGCCGCACGCGCAACTGGAATTGCGTGAAGGCTATCATTCGCCCGACCTATGGCTCTGCCGCTTCCACCCCCGTATCTCCCAGCTTCTCCAAGCCAAGCTACGATGTCAACAAGACGCTTGACGTTGATGGCTATTTTGGTGCTAACACCGTAGCCAAGCTTCAGAAGGCTCTTGGCACACCCGTTGATGGTTATGTTTCCTGCCAGCCCACCTCCAACAAGCCCTATCTTGGCGCTTGTACATCCACTGGCGCTTGGGAATTCACCAGCGCTTGCGGCGGCGGCTCTTCTATGATTATCGCGCTCCAGCGTCTCATCGGAGCTGACCCCGATGGTTGGTTTGGCCCCAACAGCATCAAGGCTCTTCAGCGCTATCTCGGCACGACCGTTGACGGCACACTTAGTGATGGCGGCAGCCTTTGCGTGATGGAGCTTCAGAAGAGACTCAACGCTGGCACTTTTGTCAGCGGCGGCGCTTCTTCTTCCACGCCCACGGTTAGCACTGTCACGGTTGACGTTGACGGTTGGTGGGGGCCAGCCACGACCAAGGCACTTCAGAAGAAACTTGGCACGCCTGTTGATGGCATCATCAGTTCTCAGCCGAAGTCCAACGCGAAATATATCGTCCGCGCTGGCGAGGGTTGGGAATTCGTGACAAGCGGTTCTGGCTCTCAGCTTATTCAGGCGCTTCAGAGCAAGATTGGCGCTGACGCAGACGGCTTCTTTGGCCCCAACAGCATCAAGAAGCTCCAGGCTTATCTTGGCGTGTCTCAGGACGGCTATTGCGGCAATGATACCGTATGCGCTCTCCAAAAGGCAATCAATTCTGGTAAGTTCTAATTGAATCTATAATAAAAAAGGCACTCTCTGAAAAGAGGGTGCCTTTTTTTATATCTATTCTTCTAGGATGCCCATACACTGTGCGCCGCAAGCTTCCCATATTTGACGGAAGTCACTTGTGGGAATAGTTTGAATCTTTTCTGGGTGTAAAGAGTCTGCAATTTGTATTCCATCTTCGTTTGCACCGCACGCCACTACAACCTGCTCATTCTCATATTTTTTGCACCCGTCAAAGTGCGCCTTACCATAGAAGAGAGGCATGCCATAGGTGGAGGTAATCCAAACCGCAAGAGGTTGTCCGTGCTCGACTTTGGAGTAGAAATCAGTCCAAGACAGACCTGTGAGATTTTGAGCGTGCCCTATATGGCCGCCAAGACTGGCAAGGAAGTTGTTCACGCACACAGTGAGTGCGGGAGCAAGACAATAACCATCCTCTTCTCTTGGATTACCTGTGTAGGAAGTGACGAAATCATCATCGCTATAGTTCATGTAGTCCAAGAGGCTTGCGGCATCAACGGGATAGCCGTATGCGGTCAGAAGGCTTGCTGCCGCAAAAAACTCACTGCCGGACGGAAATTCGGGCAATTGGTTGTATGCGATTGTCTGCGTGATTGGCCGTAGGGTATATCTGTCGCAAATGATTGCGGTGTCAGCAGCATTTTCTGTTGCTGGCACTGGCGTTCCAACATCACTCAGACTCCAAGTGAAAATTCCCATAGCTACGATATAGATAAGGGCAAATGCGTAGATAGTTATTACGTCTTTAGTCTTTCTCGTCATTGAAGGCAATCTTATTCTCCCCCTCTGCCCTCTTTTCCTTTATAGCGGCACGACCAATGCAAATCGCATCCGCAACATCGCTTGGAACATCCACCCCATACCAGTCTCGCACGAGGTCGATTGCGTGCCTTTTCTGGTCAGCACGCTTGCGGCCAAAAGAGCCACCAAGAACCTTGCGCCAGTGCGACGGGGCCAAAGTGAACCACGGAATGCTCATGTAGCCGCACCACATAATGATGGCTGCTTGTGCGTAGGCCAGATGCTTGAACGTCAGGGCATTTCCCGCTTGGAGCTGGATGTCCTCAAAGTATACTGCTTCAAACTCATATTCGTGGTACAGGTCTGTCAGACGCTTGTACATATCAAGGAGACGCCTTTCCATTCTACGACTCTTGGGAATCTCAAACTTGTTCGCGGCTATTAGTTGCCCATCGCAAAACACCGCCCACCCGCTTACAACAAGCGCTTGATCTAGTGCGAGTATCTTCACAGGTCTTCACCTTGCTTGAAGGTGGGGTTATGATAGACACCAGCGGAGTTCATAAAGTATTGCGCCGTGTTCGCAAACAGTTTTGAGAACAGCACCGTAGTAGTTACTTTACCCACGCCGCTTGTGACTGGTGTGATGTACGACCCCTCATTCGCAGCATCGTTAAACCAATCGCGGTCAACATCACCACATAGTTCGCCATTCTCATCGACATTCATACCCACGTCAATCACAAGGCTTCTCTTGTCTCTTGGAAGAGGAAGAGGGTTGTCCTTGTTCCACACCTTCGGCTTTCCAGCAGCCGATACGATGTAGTCCCACTCTTGGGTCGCAAGCTTACTCATGTCTGTCGCTGTGTGAGCCACGGTTACTGTCATGTTCTTTTGCATGAGAATTTCTGCGAGAGGGCGTCCGACACGAATGGAACGCCCAATAACAAGACAGTTCTTCCCCGAGAAATCCTCACCGACATTAAGTGTCTCGATAATCTTCATGCAAGCCACTGCCGTGCAAGGGGCACCACGATAGGCGATTGGAGAGCGATTATCAATCAGCTTCCCAAGAGAGAGAGTGGAGAGGGAATCGAGGTCTAGAGAAACAGGGATGCGGTCATAGAGCACTCGGTTGATGTCCCCGTAATTTGAGATGATGATGATGCCATGCACCTTCTGGATACTTGCCACTCTTTTTATCTCGTCAACGACAACGAAAGGCGTGTCGGCTTCAATGCTTAGCACGTCCACGCCATATCCTGCTGCCGTCTTTTTAATGCTTCTTAGATAAGACGCGGCTCCGCTGTCGCTGTTGGCGCTCTTATGAATGACCGCGAGTGTGGGTTGAAGTGTCTGATAGGGAAAAATCGCATCGCGCTGTAGCTTGTATACGGTTTTCGTAATTGTATCTAACACAGGTCATCACTTGCCGCTCGTACCGAAGCCGCCCCTATCGGGGCCATTAAGAGTAGCTACCTCGTTGAACACAAGCTTTGGCTGTCGCTCTTGGATGCGGAACTGACAAAGGCGGGTGCCCTTCTCGATAACGACGTCGCGCGTAGCGTACACCGGCATCATCCACTGGTCGTTGTTCCCAGAATAAGAGTTGTCAACCACGCCGACGCTGTTCGTCTGAATGAGGCCCGTGCGCTTGAAAGTGGAAGAACGGGGGGCGATAATAGCCTCGTAGCCAATGGGCAGCCGCATGGCTATGCCGAGGGGGATGCAAGCAGACTCGCCAGCCTTGAGAGTCATATCCTCATATACGTACAGATCGCACCAATCGCCCCTTTCATTCATCACAAGGTGAGGCGAGCCAGGAAAATAACGAATTTGAATCTCTGCAATATCGCTCATTTAGTCTCCATTCTCTTCTGATGGTGCGTCAACGCTCTTGTGTGTGTAAGTGATGCTGTCAAGAGGTGCCTTTTCAGGCTCCTTGGCATCGTCAAACACCTTAGTTACCTTGACGATGAAGTAGCTATCCACAATCTCGCCGCTCTCCTTGACGGGCTTCTCCGTGTAGGCAAAGCTTGCCAGCTGGTATCCCTGAAGCACGGCATCGCTAAGAAGTTCCTTGTGGAAACGGTTCACACTGTCTCTGTCCGCAAGCCAAAACTCTTCTGTCGTCTTGATGATGAAACTAGGGGTCATTTTAAGCACCAGCCTCCTCTGTAGTAACCTTTAGATTCTCAAACTCATCGGCGATTGAGTCTGCGATGTGATGAATATAGTCTGCGGGGCCATATACGCAACAATCAGGGATACTGCCTTCGGGGAACTGCTCAACTGCTTGCTTGACAGCAGGAATCAGTTGCGGCAGGAAGGCGTAATCACGATAGACCTCTGCCGCATCTACGTCCTCTGTCTCTTGACCTACCATAATGACAGCGGCGCTCTCAGGCCAGGCCGCAATAATAAGATGATACATTATATTCCTCCTAAATCTCGATGATTTTATCTTCGGCGCTTGCCATAAAGTACGTGACAAGTTGTGCATTCTTACTACGCGTCTCTTGGATTAAAATCACGTACCAATCCTTCTGGTGGTCATAAAGAATGTCTCTTAGCTCACCAATTTCCTCAAGAACCTCAACGAGTTTTTCCCGAGCGCCAGCATAGTTGAAATCGTTTATTTTGAAAATTCTTGTGCGGCTTGGGTTTCCATCTGCGGCTTGCAGGACGAATGTCTCCACTCTCTTGGTGGAGAACCACAAGGTAATGTTCGTGAGCATGTGCTCAAGGTTTTCGTCATTTATGATTAGCTCCTTTCGCTTGTTGTTGTATCTATTGTAACACGGTACGTGCAAAAAGTAAACAAAAAAGCCCCACTCACTAAGAAAAAATATTCTTTTGTGAATGGGGCTTTTGTTTTAGCGCGGCATGTTGAAAAATTCGTCTAGCTCAACATAATCCCAAATTTTTTGGTTAGAGCTACCGCGCCACTTCAGTGTCAGGTCTTTCTTATTCTCCTCAAACCGACCATCAATAATATAGTCGCATTGTAAAATTATGTTAACGAGGTCGCGCTTACTCTCGTCTGTCCACTCAAAAGAGGCAAGTTTTGCATCATCGCATTTTTGATTTGACAGTAGCTGTCCAAGAGCAGGAATAGTTGTTCCTGTCCAGAGCCAAATTTCTATTTGTGGCTTATCCTTTCGAATCTCAAAAATGAGGTCTTTAAGGTCATGTACGTTTTGCGGCAAAAGAGGTTCACCGCCAAGAATGGAGAAGCGGTGGATATAGTCGGGCTTGATTAGTCTAAGAATCTCCCGCTTCGTCTCTTCAGTGTATTCTTGTCCGCCATTAAAGCCCCAGATAGAGGCATTGTGGCAATTGGGGCAGTGATAAGGGCAGCCCCGCGTGAAGATAGATACTCCGATACCACTTCCGTTGGAAATATCCATCTTTCTAATCTGAGCAATGCGCATATAGACACCGCCTCCTTTTATTCCTTCACATCGTGGTCATCAAGATGTACGTAGCGGTTGGCTATCTCGTCTAAGCGACCTTCATTGGGGACTGTCGTGCTTATATCATATGGGCAATATAGACTATCTCTTTATCCTATATTTTGAATAGGATAATTTACACTTCGTAATGAGCTATTGTTTTTTTCTCAAAACTACTTCCTTTATTTTTGGAATAGTCGTTACACCTTCTTCTCATGAAGTTGGCACGGTATCATTTAAATAATACTGAAAATGCATTCCTTTTTGCCCAGATTTTTTTATATTATTTAAGTTTTCACCGTTAGCAAATATTTAAAAAATATTTACACCTTTTTTAAGTTCATAAATTTTGCTTTATAAAATTACTTTTATAAGGGGCATGTATTTTGTTTACCCGCAAACACGACGTGCAATATTCATTTTACTCGTGTCTTCATTGCCGCAATTTGGACACTTATAATAATGCTTATGTATCTTGTCATTGTAGAGGAGTTGCACTTCTCCACTATAGCCGCACTCTTGGCAGTAGTCGCTTTTAGTATTAAGTTCGGCATACATGATATTGTCATAGATAAATTTTATCACTTCAAGAACAGCGGGAATGTTGTTCTGAAGATTAGAGGTCTCGACGTAGCTGATTGCGCCCCCAGTGCTGAGCTTTTGAAATTCAGATTCTAAAGCCAACTTAGAAAACGGGTCAATCTTTTCAAATACGGGTACGTGATATGAATTAGTGATGTAGTCTCTATCCGTAATGCTGGGGATTTCGCCAAAACGTTTATGTAATGCTTTAGCGAAAGTATATGTTGTACTTTCTATAGGAGATCCATATACTGAATGTGCCACATTGTCCTCTTTTTTCCACTGGTCGCATTTATCATCTAAGAACTGCATTACCTTAAGACCAAACTCTCGGCCTTTTGGAGAAGTGTGACTTACACCCATCATATACTTGACGCACTCATACAGTCCAGCAAATCCAAGGGAAGCGGTACAATAACCTCCATGTATCAGACTATAAAGAGTATCTTCTGGCTTAAGTCTAGCAAAAGCTCCATCGCACCAAAGGATTGGTGCAACTTCAGCCTTCGTATTTTCAAGACGCTTGATGCGTACTTTTTGAACCTCATGACAGAGTTCTGTACGCTCTTCCATAAGTCGCCAGAACTTTTTTTCGTCGCCGCCAGAAGATAGCGCCGCATCTACAAGATTAATAGTAACAACACCGATGTTAAATCTGCCATAATATTTATTCGAGTCTTGCGGCCAAACGCTTAAAAACGAGCGACACCCCATGCAAGGAAAACAATGTCCTTCTCCATTGGCATCTACCTTAGTTTGCTTCATCACCTTCTCGCTGATATAATCTGGCACCATTCTCTTCGCGGTGCATTTTGCCGCTAATTCAGTTAGATACCAGTACTTAGAGTCTTCATGGATATTGTCCTCTTCGAGAACATAAAGTAACTTTGGAAAGGCAACTGTAACATACTGCCCAGTCCGATTTTTCATACCTTGGATTCTTTGGCGTAGAACTTCCTCGATAAGCATTGCAAGTTCGCTCTTATACTTTTCAGTCTCTCCAAGATACATACACACCGAAACAAAGGGACTCTGACCATTTGTAGTGCTAAGTGAATTCAATTGATAATTTAAAGTTTGAACAGCGTCCGAAACTTCTTTTTCCGTATCGCGTTGCGCGAATTCTTTACTTTTCTTATCATCAAAGCCCCAAGACTTGTATTTCTTGAAGTACCTATCATAGCTCATCCTCACGAAAGGCGCAAGATGAGTTAGAGATATTGTGCAACCGCCAAACTGTGAGCTTGCTACAGCTGCAACCACCTGCGTGGCGATGGTCATAGCGGTCAATAGGCGATGTGGCTTGTCGATGCGAACGCCGTTAACCACCGTGCCATTTTGAAGAATATCCTCAAGGTTAATAAGAGAGCAGTTCGTGATATGCTGTGCAGCATAATCCATATCGTGGATATGGATAATGCCAGCATCATGTGCTGCCACTGCGTCTTTAGGAAAAATATAGTTACGTGCAAGGTCGGTGGAAACAATGCCCGCCATATAATCTCGTTGCGTTGTCACCCATTTGCTATTTTTGTTACTATTCTCTGTTGACCAATACTCATTGTCGCCCTGTATCATATCCATTAGCTCAGAATCATTATGTTTTTGCCGTGCAAGTTCGTGCTCATATCTATACTTGATATAAGCCTTGGCGACATTGTAGTAGCCCTTCTCCATAAGAGACTTCTCTACAATGTCTTGAATCTGTTCCACGCCAATAGTGTCATGGAACTCGGCATAGGCGTTGATGTTGCGGATGATGTGAACGAACACGCTGTTGTCTGAGCATTCCGTTCCATTCACATCGCTGAAAGCGCCATTCACTGCGGCCTTAATCTTTTCCGGGTCAAATGGTACGATTTTGCCGCTACGTTTTTCTACCTTTAGCAAGATGCCTCCTTCTTCTCTTGGTTATCCTTCGTCTTATCTATTTGAAAAATCCGACTGCGGCCCGCGTTAAATAGCCCTTAGATGTAGTAGTCAGGAAGCATCTTAGACACAATATATTGTGTTAGGGTAGGCAGATTTTCGGCTATATTGAAGTTTTTCAACACAAGATGTTGTGGTAGCCAAATGTCAATGAGAATATCTGCCTTGTAGAACTGTCTTGCGTCAGCCAGCATCCGCCGCAGACATTCAAATTTGAGTTTCCCGTCTCTCTTGACATACCTGATGATACGCCTAAAGAAGCCAACTTTCAAGCGAATGACGAACACGTTGTAGGGGGCTTGTTCGCAATAGACCTTGCTTTTGGCGAGCATATCCAGCACACCATCTAGATTGAAAACCCCGATGTTCACCTTGCCGCAAACGCTATTATGTGGCGTGCCATAGTACCAGCCATTGAATTGCTTCCACTCAAGGTAACGGCCATTCCTGATGCCATCCACGAACTCTTCCTCTGAGATGAAGTTGTAGTCGGTGCCATCAACCTCTCCTGGTCTGGGTGGGCGTGTCGTGTCGGACACTATTTTGGTAGCCCCGAGGGCGGGGGCAAGGGCTCGCAGAAGCGAATCTTTGCCCACCGCCGCCTCGCCGCAAATCGCAATGATTGCAGGTTTCAAACTAGTTCTCCTCGGGGTTCTCGTCACTGAGCATAATCGGAGTCCAATAGTCGGTCACGAGATACTGAGTGCCATCGTCTGTCGTGATGATGAAGCCACTAATCTTGGAGCCGTCCTCCTTTGTTCCCTGAATCTCTGTGGGGGCGATTGTGATGCCCACTGCGTCCTGCGGCTGGATACCGTAGTAGCCGAACAGCACGGCGCCCAGGAGGGCGAGGGCAGCGACTGCCCCCGCCACAAGGCCGCACACAGCGGAAATAATCTTGTTTTTATGTCGTACAATAAAAGTTTTAAAAGTCACCAGTCCTCCTCTGTTTCTTGACAGTATTCCCATTCTAGCCCTCCGGCTGTTTTTACTCTTCCTTTACAACATGCTGTAAGATTTGAATGAGGGATGCCAGTTTCTTTACTTGCTTTTCCTATCGAAGAGTATATTTGTCCAGTTGTTATACATCTGATAGATTTTGAACCAGTCCTACTATAATGCTGTCCAATTTGATAATTCTTTTGTGGGTCATAGTAATTCCACATAAGAGGTTGTCCATTAAAATATCCTGCGCTTTTTTGTTTATCTGGTTTTCTACAACATCGAGAGATAGAAGTGGCGTTTGATTCTATGCCATAATATTTTGCTGCTTGAGTAATACTATCAAAAATTTTTCCTGTTGTTAAACAAATAACTTGACGCGCTTGTTTAGATTTTTTTAATGGATGAATATAAGGGTACTCTTTCCCCTCTTCATAAAAAGCCCAGACAAATGGGAGACCGGTATTTTTATCAACACCAGAAGAGTTTAATTTCCCCCTACAATTTTCTGCTATACCTTTCCTATTTCCATTTGTCTGACGAGCAGCTTCATGGACGGATTTATAAATAATTCCATTATTAGTACATATTACTTTTTTACAATATTGTTCATAAAAATCTGGTTGTTGCCATAGCTCTTTAATTTTTTCTACGGCCTGGCAGGGATAACAATATCCTCCTACTCCTAGATTGTATCCATACTTTTCATTGTTTGATTGAAAAATATCTATCCAATACTGTTCTTTTAAATTAGCCTCTTCTTGAGTTAAAATATTGTCTTCTATGATTTGGTGCTCAAAATTATCCCATCCATATTTCTGTATGGCGTGATAAAAATATGGGCTACCTTTATATTCTTTTCCATTTCGCCATCTATTATTTGGAGTTTGTTTAGTTTGTCCGATATATCGTTTACCATTAGTTATATTTATATGAGCATATATTATCCACATATTTTATATCCTTTCGCTCTAAAATTATCTCTATATATTATAAAAGTATATAGCAAATGATTATAAATATATGCCCATTAATTAAAAAAACTATTCTTCTCCATATCGTTTTGCGGTCATTATTATTGTCCCATCTGAATTAATTTGAGTAATTTTATATAGACGCTCGCTTAGAGTATTCTTATATTTTTTTGAAACAAATTGGTCAGACCTTTTGTAGCCGTTCACCACAATCTTCTCGCCCTTGCCGAACCAGCCATTTTCGACGACCTTGCTCGCGCCATCAACCACATCGGAAATGCGGCGATTGTACTTGGCGAAGAAGTCGAGGTTGAACTTCACCGTCACGACACCGCTGTCAACCGTCAGAATGTCAACTGTGGCCTTGGTGTTATTCTTCCCAATCACGGTACCCATGATTCTGTGGGTCTTGTAGATGGGAATCTCACGTCCGTTACGACGAAAGACGTAATCAACCTCTGGCTCATCGGGCAGCTCGTTGTAACTGACGATATTATACAGCTTGGGCCGCACGATTGCAAGCTCATGCTCGTGATAATAGTAGCCCATCGAGTCCATCTCCCAAGCGCTGACGTTGCCTTGAGCGTACTTATCCCATTGCTCTTGGAGAAGCGAGGTGTTGATGGCATCAAGTAATTCTTGTTGATGCTCCTTGATATATACCTTCGCGGGTTCCATCGCCTTTGTATACATCTTCTGCCACTTCTTTTGGAGAATTCCAAGAGTGTCATAGATAGGCTCTAGTTCGTCAACGTCAAAGAACTCCTCATAGAAGTCGTAATAGTTGTAGTTGACGATATAACAGTCGCCGTCCTTCTTGTAGGTACGGAGAGCCTTATTGAAGACAAAGAGCCTCTTTTGGAAATCGAGGTCTTGCGGCAAGAGATTGGCGTCTGCGAGCATCTTGAAGTTCTGCATCGACAGGCGCTTCTT
>ERZ808240.262-NODE-262-length-72389-cov-37.069179_pt1 | contig 72389 bp, 56 predicted proteins | sample MGYA00521084_ERZ808240 | MGnify/ENA primary metagenome ERZ808240 (study PRJEB31516, sample SAMN03275571) | gut metagenome | biome: mammalia-associated habitat; material: feces | host: Papio cynocephalus | place: Kenya | collected 2012-08-06 ...
TACTTGTAGTACGGTATTAGCCACCTTGCTTGGTTTAGGTTTGCGGGTAGGCTTTGTGGCATCTTCCGGGATATTCCAGGTCTTGCCTGTTAAAAACGCACCGGCAGTGTGCAATAGTTCCGCACTCTGCGCTGCAATAATTTCCATTTTTTAGTTGCTTGTGCTACTGATATATATGCCATAAAGTTCCCCGCCCTTTTTATTATCTTCTTTTATTTTGAGGATTAGTCATATGTAATAAATATAGTAGTATATTCGTATGGTATTACATAATGCAATCATTATGATTAAAGGTGAAGATAAGACCAAACAAATTCGGTCTATGGAATTTGTCGGCCCTAAAGCAAAGATTGTTTTTACCAATGATCCAAAACCTTACCTATATCATCGTCGTAATATACAGGTTATAAAATCTGCCCTGTCCGATAAATCTGTAAACAAAGGTTTTCTATATTTGAAAGAAATTGCCAAGTTCGTAGGAATCCGCGCAGAGGATGGAACCAATATTTTAGAGCAACACTATAACAGAATTGATTTCATACCAGAGAATTCCTGTCTGACCGCTTATTTATCAGGAACATACGATAAAAGCATCAAACCTTTGCCTTTAACTATATTTCCCTTCGGTTTTAATTCATCACAAAAAAAGGCAGTAGAAACCGCATTTAAACATACAATTAGTGTCATACAAGGTCCTCCTGGGACAGGAAAAACCCAAACAATTCTAAATATCCTAGCTAATGCCGTTATGCGAGGAGAAACAGTTGCTGTCGTGTCCAACAACAATACTGCCACTGCTAATATACAGGAAAAACTCCAAAAATATGGTATCGATTTTGTGTCCGCATACTTAGGAAACTCGCAAAACAAACAAGATTTTATTAAAGAGCAGAAAATCCAACCTTTACCAGACGCTCTTACTAAATGGAAACTTGCACCACAAAAAGATAGCGAAATTTGGCAGAAAATGCCTAGTTTGATAACCCAAATCACCACCATACTAAATACAAAAAACAATTTGGCAAATTTACAACAAGAAAAAAGAGTTTTACACACAGAATATTTGCACTTTTGCGAATATTACAACAAACTAACAGATAAAATATCACTAACAATTGGACAAGGGTTAACATCCTCCGAGCTACTTGTTTTATCATTAAAATATGAACAGTATTGCGAAAAAACAGACTATCCTTCTTTTTGGAAGAAAGTGTATTTGTGGTTTAAATATAGGTTAAGATTTGCTGAGATGAAAAGCTACCCCGCGCACAGTGTTATTGATGCCATTCAGAAACGTTACTATCAAATAAGGGAAAATGAACTAAATAGTGAAACTGATTTAAAACAAAAAATTCTTGATAAATTTGATTTTGAAAGGAAAATGCGGGAATACACACTTCTATCCCTTAAATTATTAAAATCCAAACTTAGTTTAAAATATGCGAGGCGGCAACGACAGATTTATAATTTAGACGAACTGTGGAAAAATTCTCAACAATTTTTACAAGATTATCCGATTATACTAAGTACAACTTACTCCTTAAGGTCAAGTCTATCACAGCGAGTAATGTATGACTATGTAATTATAGATGAATCCTCACAAGTTGATCTTATCACTGGGGCATTAGCCTTATCCTGTGCTAAAAATGCTGTTATTGTAGGAGATTCAAAACAATTGCCTAATGTGGTCAAGGCAGATACACAAAAAGAAACAGATAACATCTTCAAATACTATGCGATGCCAAATCCCTATCGCTATAGTAATCATAGTTTCTTGGAATCAATTCTGGAACTATTTCCTTTTATTCCGCAAACAATGCTCAGGGAGCATTACCGATGCCATCCGAAAATTATTGGATTTTGTAATGAGAAGTTTTATAACGGTCAACTTATCATTCTCTCACACGAGAGAAATTCGCGTGCTCCATTGATTCTATACAAAACTGTGCCAGGAAACCATGCTCGCGGCCATCTTAACCAACGCCAGATTGATGTCATTAAACAGGAAGTATTGCCACAAGAGGACTTACTTAATACACAGGAGAGTGTGGGAATAGTTACGCCATATCGCCAACAAAGCAACGCGCTGAAACTTGCCTTTCAGGGAACAAGAATTCAAGCCGATACCGTGGATAAATTCCAAGGCAGGGAAAAAGATGTAATCATTTTAACAACCGTTGATAACCAAATCTCCGAATTTACCGATCAGCCTAATCGGCTAAATGTAGCAATCTCACGTGCAAAAAATCAACTAATCGTAGTAACCAATGGAAATGATGACAATCGAGAAGGAGGCTTGCAAGACTTAATCAAATACATAGAATACAATAATTTTAAAACCAATCAGAGCCACGTTCAATCTGTTTTTGATTATCTTTATCATCAATATGAAGCCCTTCGTCAGCAGATGTTGAAGAACAAGAGAGTCTCTGCTTACGATAGTGAAAATTTAATACATCAACTAATTCTGGGTATTTTGAAACTAGAGGAATTTTCATCATTGCAAGTTGCTTTACATATGCCGTTGCGCAGGCTGATAAAAAATTTCTCCGCTTTAACTTCCGATGAGAAAAAATATGTTTCTCATCCAAACACCCATATCGATTTCCTAATTTTTAATCGTATGGATAAAATTCCACAACTTGTGATTGAAGTGGACGGAGCACAGCATCATAAGGAAGGTTCAAAACAATACCAAAGAGATCAGTTAAAAAATCATATCTTATATAAGTATCGTATCCCTTTACTTCGCCTTAAAACGACAGGAAGCGGTGAAAAGCTAAAAATAATCTCTGCGCTACGAAACTCTTTGTGATTTTTCATTTTAGAAAAAACACCGTCCGACTGCACATCCAGCCCCAAGTGCTTGGTACCGGTGGATTGCAAGGTAGCGCCCTTTAAGGTAAATTCTTTACCTTCTACATATAACTGACCGGAAGCATCGTCGGCTATTGTTCCTTCTAGGGTAATTTCCGTGGGTTCGGTGGCGTTACCCACCGCCTCTTTGAGAGAGGCATAATCCGTAACCGTAAGCGGAACAGGCGCCAAGGCAACATTATCCGCCAGTAATACCCCGCCCAAAAGAAGAGCAAATAACTGCGTGGAAAAAGACTTTTTCATAAAAATAAACCTTTTAATTAATGGGCTTTTAATAAGAACAACAAGTAAGCATTATATATATTTTTAATTTAAGAAAATCTGCTCCAATTCGAGCCCCTGCAATAAAAACGGCCCTTTTGGGGTTTTATGGGTAGCGGACAAACCTAGTAGTCCGTTAATCTTCCTGTGTAAAAGCGCCCGCTCCCCAACTGCGGGCGCTTTTTATAGGGCCCACCGCCAAGATAGGTCCTTTGACCCTGTTTTTTATTCCCTAGTTTTCTATATAATGTATATATGAAAAAATTAACGACTCTTTTTATTTTCGTTTTCGCCGTTTGCACGGCCAGCCCGGCTTTTGCCCAAGGCAAACTGATTAAAAATACCGCTAAGGCTAATATAAAGGCGGGTGAAATTGCCGCCCGTTCCTCCGCCAGAGCAGGTGCAGTGGCAGCCCGCAGTGCTGCCGCCAAGGCTACGCCAAAAGCGATGTCCCAGCAAGCAAAACTGGCCCAAATTACTGAACAAATTAAGGTTTCTGTGCCTGCTCCCAAACAGTCCGCTCCGGCAAAGACTTCCCGCTTTGCCAGTATTAAAGGCGCTTTAACCCGCTTAATAGGCAGAGCCCCGGCTGTTCAGTTGCCACCACAGGTATTGCGTGAAGACTTATCTTTAAAAATTAAAGATTTCTCTGATTATAAAACCGATTTAAAAACCCTCCCCGATGAAACGCCGTGGAAGGAAACCCCGCAGGATATGTACCGCGCGTTAAGTTTGCCAGCCGACGGAATAGCCCTGCGCAATATTATGGAAAACGGCCTTTTGTTAAAGGATGTCGGCAAGTTTAGTAACAACCGCGCAATGGTTTATGTTAGTGCTGATCCCCGTATGGTCAGAACGGTTTCTTCTATGAAATTTAACTCTTTGGCCGCTAACCCAAACACCGCCGTTCATTACGCAAAGATGCACCACAGCAAGGATATTATCGTCGTGGTTCGTGTGCAAGGATTGCCGGAACACGGAAAAATTGAACACGTGAGCAGAGATATTCCGGCGGGAAACATCAAGGAAGTCATTGCCGCGTTGAAAATTGGCGACAGCACCGTATGGTGCCGGGTAAAAGCCGAGAAAGACGGCTTCACTTTTAACCCGTATTTGTTTGACACCACTGGATTATAGGTCCAAAGACCTATGGTTTTTTAGCCGGGAACGCTTATACTATAAGTAACCCCGAAAAAGGAGTTTTATATGAAACGCACTCTATTTCTTTTACCTATTATCGTCGCCCTACTTTTATCTGCACCGCTTCAAGCGCAAAATGTGGTAAAGGCTGGTAAAAGTGCCGTAAAAGTAACCGATACCGCAGCCAAAGCCACCGAAGCAGGGGCTAAATCCTCTGCCAAAGCCGCGGCGACTGCTAGCCAGGCATCTCTTTCCGCACGATTAGCCCAGCGGCTCCCGGAAGGATTAGTGGTAAAAGCCCTTGAATTAAAGGGCTTATCCCGCCCGCAGGCGTTGCGCAAAGCGGTGGAATTGGGTGTCAATAAAGCACAGCCCGGCTGGCCAAAATTGCAGGCAGACGGCGCTATCCACAAGCAAACTTTTAAAGATTTAACCTTGGACGGCTACAAAGGCGTCGTGCCCGCACTTCCGCACCCGAACCGCAACATTTATTTGCACCGCGGTATGGGGCTGACAGAAGAAGGCTTGGTAAAGGTATTGCAAAAAGGTGTACTCTTGGAAGATGCGGGCGGAGCGTCCGATTGGTTTAACACCTCTTTGGCTATGGGCGGTATTGGCACGCCAGGGATGTCTCAGCCGTTGCTTGATAAGATGAGTGAGGCCAAAGCCATTAACTTTACGATTGACGCGCAGGAAGCCGCACACTATGCCCAAAACAACAGTTTTAAAGACGGCAAAGTACCTGTGGTGGTAACCACACACGGGATGCGCGGCAAAGACCCAATTTCCGGCTATTACACCTTTAAAGAGGACATTAAGCCCGAGCAATTTACGGCGGTGGCCGTCCTGCTAAAAGGTCCGGCGGGTCTCCCCATTTGGTATCGGGCCAACTTGGCAAAAGACGGGAAAACACTCGTCTTAACGCCCTACCAAGTAAAAGGAAAATAAATTTCACCCGGGGTTATATAAAAAGCCCCGGGATTTTTTATGCTTTACAGTTTTCCCCCACTTATCACTCCTAAAACCCGCGTACTGGTTATCGGCAGTATGCCGGGCGTGGCTTCATTAAAAGCGCAGGAATATTATGCCTTTAAATACAACCAATTTTGGAAGATTATTTTTGACCTGTTTGCTGGCAGCCGTACGCCCAAAGACTATAAGGATAAAAAGCAAGTGTTGCTCGCCCAAGGCATTGGTTTATGGGATGCCTTGGCCGCGTGTGAACGGGCGGGCAGTTTGGACGGGAATATTCTAAAACCCACCCCCAACGATTTTCCAACTTTATTTAAAAAATACCCAGGGATAAAAACGCTTTTGTTTAACGGACAAGCCGCGCGGAACCATTTTAAGCGCGCCTTTGACGACGGCGGGAAAATTTGCGCTGTTCTCCCCTCCACCAGCCCGGCGCACGCTTCGCGCTCCTATGAAGAGAAAAAACTTCTTTGGCAACACGCCCTTTTTCGTGCGTTAAACTCCAAATAATAATTTTTATTTGTACAAAATAGCGCGGAACTCGGCGGTTTTGTTAATGCTTTTAAACATCCAGCCCTTTTGGTCCTCATCGTAGAGGGATTCAAAATTTTTGAAATTTCGCCGCACCGCTTTATCCAAATTGTCATACATATTTTTGCGGTCCTTTTTGGCTGTCCAATACACGCCCGCCAAATTGACATACGGGGTCGGACTGGTGCCGTCCAAGCGGATAGCGGCTTCCAAATCCTCTTTGGCGCCGTTCCAGTCTTTCAGTTGCATTTTTACAAAGCCGCGGTTGTTGTACGGGATAGCCCACTTGGGCGAAAGTTCTATGGCGCGGGAATAATCTTCGGCCGCGTGTGTAAAATCCTTCATTTCTTCATACACAAGCCCGCGGCGGTTAAAAAATATTGCTTCGGGTTGTAATTTTAACAGTACAGTATAGTCCGCAAGGGACGCCTCAAAATCGCCCATATCCTTAAACGCACTTGCCCGGTAGCGGTACGCGGAAGCATAGGCGTCGTCGCGGTTGATGGCCTTGCTGTATGCGGAAACAGCCTCATCCAACCGCCCTTGGCCGGCAAAAATGCGACCCTGCCAATAGTGTAAATCGGCCGAATCGTTGCCGGCGGCCTGCTGAGCGACTATCAAATCTTCCGCCGCTGAATAGCGGTAGGCGGCCAAATATACGGGGATTAATTCACGCCCCAGGGTTTCGGACGGCGCGCGTTTGTTCAAATATTTTTGGTAATCGGCAATCGCGAGTTCATACTTATTTAACGCCACATTGGCTCGCGCCCGCGCCAAATAAAATTCCCGGTGGGCTGGCTTTAATGAAATGGCCTTCGTCAAGTCCGCCTGCGCGAGCGAAGCCCGCCCCGCCTGCATATAGGCCAGCGCCCGGGCATAATAGCGGAACGGGTCCTTGGGGCGGAGCGATACGGTTTTGGAATAATCGGCCAGAGCCTGGTTAATTTTGCCGCTTGCAAAATACGCATCGGCGCGGTAGTGATAGGCGTCCGCCAGTTTGGGGGATTTGGAAATCGCCTTATTTAAAAGTTTAATTTGTGCGACGGGGTCCGTTTGTTTTTTGGCACGGTTTAATAACTGCAATCCCGTCTCCGCCGATACGGAAAGGGAAATAAACGAGAAAAGTATTACAAGTAAGCATTTTTGAATCATATTATTTTAACCAAAACACGAGTAAGAAATTTAGCGTCAGGGCCACGGCGCCCAACACATATAAGAGTACCAAAAGTAACGTGGAAAATAAACGCAAATTAAGGAAAATCGCTCCCACCAAGGTAGCCCGTCCCGCAAACAATTTGCCCAGTTGCACCGTTTGGTCTGAAATTTTAACCACACGCGCCAAAAGCACCGAGCGCATCGCGAGCGAAGTTACCCCCAATAAAAGCCGCGTTAAGGCACGCCCGAAGGAGGTTTTGCGCCCTTGGTTAAATTCACCAAACACTTCGCGCACGCTGCCGGAAACGATGACCTTGGCTTGGTCTTTGGCGAGGCCCTCGTTCATATCGTCAATTTTATTGGCGGCGGCCTGTTTCACTTGGTCCAGCGTATTATCAATAAACTCTTCCCAAGTGGCGCAGGCAATGCGCAGGGCAAACGCGCACGCGGTGATAAAAGCATATGCAAAGGCAAGCAGCCCGTATCCTAAAAAGAGCGTACCGATGAAGATAAACTCCACTGGGGCAGGCAAATGCGCGGGCGCCAAAACAAAGGAATAAACGCTGTACACCGAGATAATAAACAATCCTAACCCGGCGGCCAAATGCGGCAGAAAAACTTTGCGCAAAATATCCGCAAGCCCTTGCAAGGCTTGTGCAAACAGTGCGCCTGCCGTCGGACGCAGGTTAGTCATTATGCCCGTGGCAGCAGCCACAGCATCCGCCGCAAACGTGGCCCACGGATTTTTTAACGGACGGTACGCGGTCGGACACTTTTACGACTTTTCCTAATTTTTTATCGTACACATAGGTACCTGTTTTTGCTTCGTTCATACTGTTATTATAGCAGTTTGGGGTGCACGCGCGGAAAGAAAAATGATATAATAAATACATCAGTTTACGACGGGAAAATAAATTTTTACAAAACCCGTTGAAAACTATAAATAAAAATGTTAAAATAATTAGGTAGTAAGAAATCCGCAAAACAAAATCCGATTTAAGCGCCCATAGCTCAATGGATAGAGTGTCAGCCTGCGGAGCTGAAGATACAAGTTCGATTCCTGTTGGGCGCACCATTTAAAATGGTTCTAAATAGAGATTAATGAAGGTTAATCTCCGACGAGAAAAGAACCAAAACAATCTAAAAGGTCTCCAAAATTGTTGGGAGGCCTTTTTTAATGTCTATTAACCGAAATTAGCGCTTTTTAATACCATTTGGACACTTTTTGGACACCTCTTTTCCCTCTATAAACCGCCAAATTGTGGACAGTTAAGAATTACGAAGTTGTTTGGAAAAAATGGAAAAAATCATTTAGCCAATGTTTTGATACATATTCGCCTCTAATATCTTCATAAACAGTTTTGACATCTGCATTAGAGTGAAATTGTTCTAATAACTGGATAACTTCTGCATGAGTGTCTTTTGGGAAGGGAAAGTCTATCTTTTTCATAATCTCTAAATATATTTTTCCCAAGAAGCAGGCAGAGTATTCATTTAAGTCTTTATTAACCAAAAATGAAACTCTTCGGGCTTACGCCCGGGGTTTATTAATGCTAACAGAGAAAGTTTTTACGATAGAAACGAGGTAAAACAAAAACTAATGCAATATCTAATCTGGTATAATACTCAAAAGCCGCATCAAGGATTGAAATGGATGACTCCCTTGAATTACACCCTCACGGCTTTGCGTTTGACCCCGCAAAAGTCCAATATGTACCGAGATCTTACAGGGGGTTGAAAAATATTAATACATAATATATTATATATTATATGAATAATAACAATTTAATAAATAATATATTAGTTTCTAATTTAATAGAAGATTTCAACCCTCAGGCTTTAGCAGAAGGGATTGCTAAGCGCGTACGGGCCAGACGGCTAGAACTAAACCTTACGCAACAGGCTCTTGCCAAGCGCTCTGGAGTCAGTCTTGGTTCTTTACAACGCTTTGAAAACCAAGCGGAAATATCCATTAAATCGCTTTTGAAACTGGCAGTAGCGCTGAATGCTACAGCTGAATTTAAGCAGTTGTTTAGCGTGGTTAATTATCAACACATTGACGAAGTAATTGATAGTCAACGACACAAAACCCGCCAAAGAGGACGCAAAAATGATTAATCCCGTTCAATCTTTACAGGTATTTTATGATGAACAATTAGTCGGCACATTAGCCTTGCGCCGTGATAATTTATGCGCTTTTGAATATAGTGCCCAGTGGTTGGAAGAAGGCTTTTCTATTTCTCCCTTGATACTTCCGCTAAAACCGGGTGTTTTTACCAGTAAATGGGATCCTTTTGACGGTTTATTTGGGGTGTTTAATGACAGTTTACCGGACGGCTGGGGACGCCTCCTAATAGACAGGCTCTTGCTGCGCCAGCAGGGGATTAATCCAGCTACTTTATCACCCTTAGATTGGCTTTGTATTGTTGGGCCCAAAACAATGGGGGCTCTCACCTACCAACCCACGCACCCCATCGGGCGAGATAATCAAGATAAAACGCTTGCTTACTTGGAACAAGAAACCCAAAAAGTATTGCACGATGAACCTACTAAAGATTTATCTTTACTTGCGGCCAAGGGCGGCAGTTCCGGCGGGGCCCGGCCCAAGGTCTTGCTTACTATTGACGGGGAAGAATGGCTGATTAAATTTCGTAATACCCAGGATCCGACCAATATAGGCGAAATTGAGTACAAATATTCGCAAAGGGCGCGTAAAGCGGGGCTTATTATGCCTGAAACACGCTTATTTGAAGGAAATTATTTTGGTGTAAAACGCTTTGACAGGCAAGGAAACAAACGTATCCATATGCATACAGCGGCCGGCCTGCTCCAGGCGGATTTCCGCATTCCGTCACTGGACTATAAAACCTTGATTGAAACGACCCTGTTTTTAACACGAGATGTGCAGGAAGCGGAAAAAATGTTCCGCCTGATGGCATTTAATGTAATTGGACAGAATAAAGACGACCACGCCAAAAATTTCTCATTTGTATATGAAAATAACCGCTGGCAGGTGTCTCCTGCGTACGATTTAGTGCCTTCTGAGGGGTTTAACGGCCAGCATACCACCACGGCACTGGGCCAGGGGCTGCCAACCGAAGCAGATATGCTAGAACTGGCCAAACAAACGGGTTTAGACCGTAAGCACGCCATGCAAATTATTGAACAGGTAAAAAGTGCCTTTAAGTAAAGGTAAAGAAGCCACAAAATGGGCCTTTTAGGAAAAATGGACACTTTTTGGGCACCTAATTTTAGGTGGTTTTCTCTTCTTAAAAGCCAGCATTTTATTACCTAAATTGGACACTTTTCATTTATTTTGGATTAATTTAGGCCTATTTTAGCCGCTTGCTTTCGCCGGTCAAAAAGAAGGTTGTAGGCGCTCTTATGCCACCAGTAGTTTATAACATCACAAAAATAATTTTTTCTTATTTACAAAAAATGGCTTGGGGCAAATATTTTTCTAGGATTTTTTACATAATACCCGCTCTAAAAATTTGGGGGAAATTTTTGAGAATTTGCCTCCAAACAGGTATTTCGGTTGCAATTTATCCACTTTTATAAATACAAACATAAAGAGACCATAAGGGGAATAAATAGTATGCTTATAGTAGCCTATTAAAGCGCCAAAACGCTTAAATTTCCGCATAAAACACGGATATATGGCGTAAATACCCCCAATATGACAGCGGAAATTTAGCGAATGTTATTTAATAACCGGCTTACATATTGATAATATGTATTAGACGGATATTTGGACAATGTTTGTGCTAACTCCGCTTTGGTAATAAAACCTTTCTTTAAGGCAATTTCTTCCAAACACGCTATTTCTATCCCTTGGTTTAACTGCATACTATGCACAAAATTCGCCGCTTGTAAGACGCTTTCGTGCGTCCCCGTATCCAACCACGCAAAGCCACGCTCTAATCGCGTGACGTGCAAGGCATTATTGGCCAAATATACTTTGTTTAGGTCTGTAATTTCCAGTTCGCCACGGGCTGACGGTTTTAAATTCTTCGCATAAGAAACAACCTTATTATCATAAAAATATAGCCCTGTAACCGCAAAATTGCTTTTGGGATGTTGAGGTTTTTCTTCCAAAGATACAGCATTTCCGTCTTTATCAAAAGATACCACGCCAAAACGCTCCGGATCTCTTACCTCGTACGCAAACACAGTGGCTCCCGCAGTATTTTGCTCAGCATTTTGTAAAATCTGCTCAAACCCGTTCCCATAAAAGATGTTATCCCCCAAAATAAGGGCCACCCTATCCGATTCATATTTTCCTCATTTTGATTTAATTGTTTTCCTGCTTTTTAAATTGCATAGAATACAGCGCATAATAAGCTCCGTGCAGTTTTAATAACTCCTCGTGCGTTCCTTGTTCCGCAATTTTACCATCGTTTATAACCACGATTTTATCTGCATTTTGTATAGTAGATAAGCGGTGCGCAATAACAATAACGGTGCGGTTCTTCATCAAATTATCCAAGGCTTCTTGCACGACGCGTTCGGACTTATTATCTAGGGCGCTGGTGGCCTCGTCCAAAATGACAATAGGAGCGTTTTTGACAAACGCACGCGCAATAGCCAAGCGTTGCTTTTGTCCACCGGAAAGCAAAATACCGCGCTCCCCTATCTGCGTATCTAACCCTTGGGGTAAGCCTTTGACAAATTCATCCAAACACGCACTTTTTAAGGCCATCCAAATAGTGGCATCATCTGCGTGTTCGTTCCCCAAGAGGACATTTTCCTTAACCGTACCTGAAAATAAAAAGTTATCTTGGAACACCATAGCAATTTGTTTCCGCAACGATTTTTGGGAAATATCTTTAATATCAGCCCCGTCTATTTTAATAGTCCCCTGTTTGATATCATACAAGCGTGGAATTAAAGCCGATATTGTGGTTTTTCCACCGCCGGAGTTACCTACAAGGGCGATTGTATGGCCGACGGGAATAGTTAAATTAATATCGTGCAGAACCTCACGCCCGTGAACATACTCAAAGTGCACGTGGTCAAACACAATATCTTTTTTAACTGATGTCAGTTCTTTAGCCGTGCTCAAATCCTTGATATTAGGCTGTAAATCCAAAATATCAAAAATACGGTCTATGGCCAAAAAGGAATTTTGGATAGAAATATAGTTATTCCCCACAGACTTTAAGGGGGTATAAAGCATCATTAGGGCCGCAATAAATGCCACAAAATTACCACTGGTAATAGTTCCGTTTACAATTAAATAACTGCCGCACCCAATCACCAACGCCACCCCAATAGACATAATAATATGCATGAGGGGCGAAAGCCAGTTTGTTCCCTTTACCATACGCATGGCTAGGGAAAAAGTCATATCTGTTACATTGTGGAAGCGTTTTTTGAACTCATCCTCTAGCGTAAAGGAACGAATTGTTTTATTCCCCGCAAAAGTTTCGTTGTAAATGGTCATTACATACGAAAGATTGCCTACGGTTTTTTCCAAAATTTCTTTCATTTTCTTGCGGACCTTGGCCATCGGATATACAAAAAATAAGAGTACCGCAATAGCAATAAGCGCCAACTGCCAAGAGTTGTACAACAAAACACAAACCAAAGAAATAGAGGAAAATGTTTTGGATAAAAACTGTTTCAGGTTATCTATAAGCCCTGTGGAGGCAGTTTCGGCATCATTGGAATACCGAAATAAGATTTCACCGGAATTGTGCGTATCAAAGTAGGAAGTATCCATAGAGAGGAGTTTATCATACAGGCGGCGTTTCACCCCGATAGTAATCTTTTGGGCCACCCATGTATTTAGGTAGTTGGAAGAATAAATCAGCACCCCTTGCACAATGGTAAAACCCACAATAAGAAACGGGATTAGCGCCGAGAAATGGGGCTGTTTATCCACCATTACTTTATCCATAAACGGCTTTAAGAACATCGCCACGGCGCCATCCAACGCGCCGACAGGCACCGTAAGCGCCACGCCCAAGCACGCCCGAAACCAATATGGCTTAATATACGGCCACATTCGGCGGAAATTAATAATAAGTAAATTATTTTTTAAGTATTTTTTCATTATGGTAAATCCAATTTATTATAAAGAGTATTTTCTTTTATGTTTCTCTCTTAAAGACCGAAATGTTACTATAGCATGTATTCTTCGCGCTATGAGAAAGGACAAGTAGCCTAATCCAAGTGACCTTGAGGGGGTTGAGTAAATTTTGTGTTTAAATTCATAAAAACGAGTTCCCTTTGGCCCATCAGATTCCATAGTCATAAAAGACCTCAAATCCTTTCGGTACTCTTTTACAGTATAACCAAATCTATTTTTCAATTTTTTCGCGGCTCTTTTATCATTTAACAAATCATCAATAAAAGTAGCGGCATTATCTAACATATAACGTGCTATAAATATATTATAAGCCACAAAAAAAGGAATATCCTCCTCTTTGCATAATTTTGACAAAAAAGGGGATTTTGGGAATAACTTTTTGGCCAGCTTAATACTAGAAATTGAAAAAAATAATTTATAGAAAGTTTTCGTTTCAAAATAACTCAAAAAGCACGCCTTGGAATTATTTTCTATAGATGATACTTGAAATTCAGAAATGCGATAACAACAAACCAACTTATTTACATAACCAATTTTATAGCCTTTGCACAACAAAGAAACCCATAAGGACATATCAAACATCATAATATAAGTTTTATTTATTTTAACGGATTTCAAAGCCGAACGCTTAATTATAGAACCAATATATGGGAGAAAAGAAATTCCTTGCATATAAAGTTGTAAACATTTTATCTCATTATTATGAACAGAAAAAAATGGTCTGTTATTAAACCAACTATCTCTTAAATCTATTCCATCTTTATCTATATACTCTATATTTCCAAAAGCGAAACTTTTTTCTGGATTATTTTCCATATAAGAAACCAAGGATATAAGGCCATTAGGAAGTAAGATATCATCCGCGCACAAGGGTTTAATATATTTGCCAGAAGCTACATTTAGCATCTTCTCAAACAGAATTCCCCCTCCTGCACCATAATTACTATCCATATCTATATGAATAATTCTCTTGTCCTGATAAGAATGAGCTATTTCTCTACTTTTATCCGTACAGGCGTGATTTAATAATATCAATTCAAAGTTTTCATAATTGTTGGTTAAAACCGAGTCAATGGACTTACGCAGAAAGTTTTCATCATTATAATATGGAATAAAAATGGAAACTAGGGGCGCCAAACACTTATGATCTTTTGTCATTTTGCTACCTCCTTAAATTAGTTGTTACACTAGTAGGTTTTACCTGTGAGTTTAGACAGTAAAAAAGATATTTTTTCTGAATAATGCTTTTTCTTTTTTTTAACAAAAATAAAAAGACACCATAAAATTCCACATCGAGCCATATTAAAGGTAACAGGGATTAAATATTTAATTCGGCTAAAAGTTATTAAGTGTTGGCATAAAATAGGGTAATATAATTTTGTATTACCATTCCAACTTTCGGGATATGATTCCATAGAATGAATAAGATTTAAATAAAAACAAACAACATTTTTATTTAATTTCTTTTTGTAAAATACAGAACTAGAAAACTCTAAATTTTTATCGTGTAACAGATAAATAAAATCAATAGTTTTATTTGGGAATTTCCGCGCCAACTTAGCTTGTTGTTCACATAAATACTTTTCAGAAAAGTTAATATCTCGGGCAATATATAAAAAACATATACTGTCAAATTTATTGATAAATTTATACAATCGTTTTACTCTTCTGTTATACTTTTTTTGTACATCCAAAAAACTTTCTTCAAAGTTCTTTTCAGCTGGGAAATCGTGCTTATATTGTAATCCTGTTCTTCTGTTTACAACCCATAAATTATAAGTATCATTTTCCTGGTTATTTCCCCTATTTTCAAAATCTTCAAAATTAAAGAAATTTTTAAAATCATTGCAAATCAAATTTACTTTTCCCTCTAATCCGCCTTTTCCGCATAACTCCTCTATAATTCCAGCCGACCAATCAAATGGCAGAGAATAATTTACTAGATGCAAGCGCCTTAATGCTGTAGCCGTTATGCAATATTGTCCTAAAGAAATAATAGCCCCATAATATTTCATTCCACATTCTCCTAATCAGAAAATTTATTTTCTTCCATTTCTTGGCGGTCCAAAAAAGGAAACATATCTTCCAATGATGGGCTAACCATTGTACCATCCGGGAGCTTTCTTGCGGAAAGTTTTGGAGCAAAGGTATATCCGGGTGTTAACATTACCTCGCACAATACGGGGCCTGGCGTTTCTAATACATTTTGAATTTGTATTTCCAAATTATTTAGTTTGTTTATTTTGATGGTTTTGAGATCGAACGCCTTGCCTATTTTGATAAAGTCTGGGCAAGATACGCCTGTTTCGGGGGTACAGGCAGTCATTCTACCGTTAAAAAAGTTCTTCTGGGTTTGTTGGATGGATATATATCCATTATTATTCAATACAAATAATTTAATAGGTAAATTGTACTGTTTCAGGGTTTGGAGCTCTTGAAGATTCATCATAATAGAACCGTCGCCTTCTACACATACAGTACGTTTCCTATGATTAGCAAAACAAGCTCCTATCGCCGCAGGCAAACCATACCCCATAGAAGCATCCCCACTATTCCAAATATATCTCTGGTTCTCCTTTACTTTCCCCACCTGAAACGGAAGAAGAAATGCCGTACCATTAGAGCAGACTATTACCTCATCGTCACAAAACTGTTCCGTCAATTTTTCTATAAAATAATAAGGTTCTATTGGATGATGTCCAACCCGAGGAGCCTCTGTCAGAGGTTGATATTTTTCTTTCAAATGGAGGCAAAAAGTTCGCCATTGTGAACACTCCAATGGTTCCAAAATTGTATATGCTTTTTTCAGAAAAGTTTTAACATCTGTATTGATTTTAATATTGGGTTTTACTGTTGGTTTCTCCAATTCTGCTTTATCAATATCAACAGATACTAAAATAGCATTCTTCGCAAAATTTTCCCAATTATAACTGACCTGCCGAATATTGTTACGTGAGCCAATGGATAAAACCAAATCTGCATTTTGTAGTGCGAAATTTCCAGCCCGATTTGCAACCGTTCCAATACGAGCAATAAAATTTTTATTTTTCTGTGCCACAGTGTCAAAACCATTCATTGTGGTAACAACGGGAACATTTAGTTTATCAAGTAATTTCAAAAACTCCCGCTTAGCTTTTGCTAGTGTAATACCATGTCCCGCTATAATAATAGGTCTACGAGCGTGCTTCCAGGCGGAAATCAACGCGTTCCATCCGTCTTTGTTTGACGGCAGAAAAATTTCATCCTCATGCGGATTATATTTGCGCAATGAATTTTCATCAATCAAAGAGGCTTGCAAATTAAGCGGAACATCTATCCATACGGGCCCTGGCCGCCCATGCATTGCCAAATAAACGGCTTTATCTAATACATATTCTATGTCTTGTGCTTGGGTCAAACTAATGGCATATTTTGTTAAAGGTTTCACACAAGAAATAATATCTACTTCTTGATCTCCTAATTGTCGCAACGATATATTTGGGCAACTAGCTAGGGTGGTAGATTGTTTAACTTGCCCCGATATATACAAGACAGGAACGCTATCTGTCCATTGCCCAAATACCCCATTTAAACAATTAAGTCCGCCTGGTCCGGTAGTTACATTGACCACAGCCAATTCCTGATGTAGGCGGGCATATCCTTCCGCCCCAATAGCACTGGCTTGCTCATTGTGATTACAAATATAGGGAATGTATTTACCAAAGCTATCGTTTAAGTGCATTGCCCCACCGCCAGATACCATAAACACATAACGAATATGATATTTTTCTTTTAATCTTTTTGCAATAAAATCAGATAATTTAATCATAAGACCATTCCTAAAAAATCTTCCAATTTTTTTATAACTTGAACTTTTGGTTCAGGGCAAGAATGCTCACTAATCAATATGGCATCTGCCCCGTAATTTTTTGCCATTTTAACATCACTTTGATAACTGTCCCCAATCACACAAACCTCTTCTGGTAATACATCTAACCCATCTAACACTAATTCCAACATCGTAGGATTGGGTTTTCCTATGCAAATATCAAATTTTTTATTTAACATCATCTCTGCTGCCGCAACAATTGGACCAGCACCTGGAAGCACTACTCCATTTGATATTGGGTATGAATGTTCTGTATTGGCAACAATTAGTTCACAATTTTTGTCCTTTAAAGAGATCAATGGAATCAAATCATCTAATTTGAAATCTTTATTGTATCCCACCACAACACAGTCTGGCATCGTTGCCGACAAGCTTATGCCACAATTAATAATTTCCTCTTTTAAATCACTGGTTCCTAGACAAAGGACTTTCTTATAGTGATGTTTTTTTAAATATCTAGCAATCCCATAACCGGAATTAATTATCTCAGGTTCTTTAATATCTACTCCTAAATTAATCATCTTTTCATATAATTGATGACGGGTCTTCGCTGAATTGTTGGTTACAAAAAACAAGTACTTTCCAATTCTCCGAGCTGTCGCTATCACTTCATTCGCTTGGGGTGCTAAATAATTTCCAAAATAAACAGTCCCATCTAGGTCAAAAATAAAACACTTATATTTCAAGCACTCCCCCTACCTCTTGAATGGATTTTTTGTATCTAGATTCTAATATAGCGATTCTTTGATTATCTTCGCACGCAATTTTTCCATAAAAATTTTGCTTATTTTTAATCCACATCATTTCAAAACTAACAGCTTTCAAAATACCTTTATCGGCGTTAGCGTCTTTAATAGCAGCTTGAGCATTAAAAATAACTTTTCTTGTTTCAAATCGGGTTAATGCACCTTCTGGTAAATGTTTAAAAAATGGTAAAGACATTGCCGACACCCCCCCGCCAATTACCAGCTCCTTTTTATATTTAAGAGTCAACTTCGCAATTTTTTGTGCCAATTTTAAAATTTTTTCATGATTAATATCGTCTTTACTCATTCCCAAAGAGCCCGTCATATCCGTTCGACCCATAACAATACCAGCCAAGTCTTTTGATACTTCACTACTTAAAATTTCTTCCAAATACTGAAAACCATATTGAGTTTCAATATTGATTAAAAACTTCATATTCTGGCGTTCTTCTTCAGGAAAAGCCATCCGAGTTGCCTGCAAGTATTTTTTTACAGCGTAAGGTGATTCTATCATTGGAGCAACGATTGCATTAACGCCAAGGACTCTGGCATCATACATATCTTTTAAGGCTTCGCAACCACCTATTTTAATTGTTAAATCTAACCCAGCACAAACTACAACATCCTTTAAACGCATCGCTTCTTCTAATCGAGTTCCTTCTGCTTCAAATTCTGCTTTAATACCAACGACATGGTGATTAGCTTTTAAATCTTTTAATGTTTCCACCATTCTTCTCTCTAAATTATTCATAGAATACTCTCCTATATAAAAATTTGTCATAATTTACAATTATGATTTTTGTAAACATACCAATGACATATGAAACTTTATTTAGAAATTTCTCTCTAAAAACAGAGGGAAAAGGACTTGTGGAAACTCTTGGTTGAGATATTCATAAGTCCCTTTCCCGTTCATACGCCGTGCTGTAGCGTATGAAAGCGAACGAAACCTATGGAAAAATGAAGTAGAAACAAAGTAAGAGAAGCGAGGAAGGTTTGGAAAGTAAAACGGCTGCGTAATGTCAAGTCTAAGGAAGTGCCTTGTCATCAAACAGCCGTAGTTGCACGCGAAATATGTGCGCAACACTCGGCAGAAGACAAAGGGCTCATGACTTCCCTTCATCTTCTGCCTAAACCAGCCGTTTTTGGACTTCCTTAGAACTTTGGTTTCCCAAAGCCTTCCTATTCTTCAATAGGATTCCAAAAACAGTATAAATTGTAAAGTTGCCACTATCTGTGGCTGTACTCTTATACTCCTAACTAAAATCTTATATTAGAATAACATATTTTTGAAAAAATTACTAGCATCCATAAAGAACCCCTGGGATTCTATGGGCTACTTATATAAGCCTTAAAAACTTACCGCTTTAACTTGGCGCACAGTTCGGCCAGGCCCGAAGAGATATCTTCCTTCTGCACAATTACCCCCTCCGGCACCGTCAAATTAACGGGGGCAAAGTTCCATATCGCCTTAATACCCGCCGCTACCAAAGTATCCGTAATGCCTTGGGCGGCTTCGGCAGGGACAGTCAAAATAGCGATTTTTAAATTTTCCCGCTCAATAATGCTGGCCAGTTGCGCGGTGTGATACACGCGCACGCCGTGCAGGGAATTTCCCACAATTTCCGGGTGCGTATCAAACGCGGCCACGATTTCAAGCCCGTGGTTTTTAAACCCGGCAAAGCCCAAGAGCGCAGAACCCAAATGCCCCGCCCCCACGAGGAAAGCCTTGTTTAAATTGTTCCAGCCTAAAAACTTTTCAATCACTTCTATCGTCCCCGCCACTTTAAACCCCGCACGCAATTTACTGGGCGCGCCGACGGCCTGCAAATCCTTTTTAATAACAATCGGCAGCAGTTGCGTTTCTTCCGCTAACGTAGTGGAGGAAACCAATTCACGCCCGTAAGTATGCAAGTTATAAAAAATACGCAGGTATTGGGGCAGGCGGCGTATGGTTTGGACGCTAATCTCTTTTTTACGGTGAAAAAGGCTCATAAATAAAAATGCTCCGTCGTAAACTACTGGATATCTTGATATCTATGTTATCTTTTTTAATTCGTTTTTGTCAAGTTGAAAACGCCCTTCTGCCGAGGAGTTATTGACTTTAAAACCCCCAAAAGTTAAAATATAGATAACGAAATATCTATAAAAGGTATTTTAAACACTTAAAGGAGAACAAGAAAATTATGGCGGAAAAGAAAGTTGCCGCTGCTCCGGCTGTTGCCACTCCCGAAGAATTGGAACATTTGACCCAAGTCGTGGATAAGGTAAAAGCCGCCCAGCGCATTTATGCTACTTATACGCAAGAACAGGTGGACAAAATTTTCCGCGCGGCCGCTATTGCCGCTGCGCAGCAACGTATTCCCTTGGCCAAAATGGCCGTGGAAGAAACCGGTATGGGTGTAATGGAAGATAAGGTAATCAAAAACCAATTCGCTTCCGAATACATTTATAACCAATATAAAGATACTAAAACCTGCGGCGTCCTGTCCGACGACGACGCCTTCGGTTACCGCAAAGTGGCGGAACCTATCGGCGTGATTGCCGGTGTAGTCCCCACCACCAACCCGACGGCTACCGCCATCTTCAAAAGCCTTTTGGCCTTGAAAACCCGCAACGGTATTGTTTTCTCTCCGCACCCGCGCGCTAAAAAATGCACCATTGCCGCGGCTAAAATCGTATTAGATGCGGCTGTGGAAGCCGGCGCCCCGAAAGACATCATCGGATGGATTGAAAACCCGACGATGCCGCTTTCCAACGCCTTGATGCACCACCCGCACATTAACTTGATTCTCGCCACCGGCGGCCCCGGTATGGTGAAAGCCGCCTACTCCTCCGGCAAACCGGCCTTGGGCGTAGGCGCAGGCAACACCCCCGCCGTCATTGACGCTACCGCCAATATCAAAATGGCCGTAAGTTCCATTATTATGAGCAAAACCTTTGATAACGGTATGATTTGCGCCAGTGAACAGTCCGTCGTGGTGGAAGAACCCGTTTACGAACAGGTAAAAGCGGAATTTATCGCCCGCGGCTGCCACTTTGTAACGGGCAAAGACCGCAAGAAATTGGCCGAAACCATTGTAGTAAACGGCAAACTCAACTCCGGCATTGTGGGCCAAACCGCTATGAAGATTGCGGAAATGGCCGGGATTAAAGTTCCCGCCGGAACCAAGATTTTAATCGCCGAAGCCAGCGAAGTAAACGACCAGGAAGTATTCGCGCGTGAAAAACTCTCCCCCGTGTTGGCCTTCTACCGCGCCAAAGATTTCAACCAAGCGGTGGAACTCGCCCGCGATTTGATTCTCTACGGCGGCGCCGGACACACCTCGGTACTCTATACCGATGAATCCAACGAAGAACACATTGATATCTTTAAGGATATGCCCACCGCACGCACGCTGATTAATATTCCCTCTTCCCAGGGTGCCATCGGCGACGTGTACAACTTCAAACTCGCTCCGTCTTTGACGCTTGGCTGCGGCTCTTGGGGCGGCAACTCCGTCAGCGAAAACATTGGGGTAAAACATCTTATGAACGTGAAATCCGTCGCGGAACGCCGCGAAAATATGTACTGGTACAAAGTACCGCACAAAATCTACTTCAAACGCGGTGCGCTCTCTCAAGCCTTGGCGGAACTCGCCGGCAAACAGCGCGCGTACATCATTACGGATAAAACGATGGAACAGTTGGGCCACGTCCGCTCCGTAGCCGACGTTTTGGAAGGGCTCAACATTAAATTCCGCGTCTTCTCCAACGTACTGCCGGATCCGAACATCTCCAACGTCAACGAAGCCTTGGCGATTGCCAACTCTTGGCAGCCGGATATTATCATCGGTCTCGGTGGCGGTTCCGCTATGGACGAAGCCAAAATGGTATGGTTGCTGTATGAAAACCCGGACACCAGTTTTGAAGATATCGCTATGCGCTTTATGGATATCCGCAAACGCATTTACGCGGCTCCGCCCTTGGGCAAAAAAGCCACGATGGTTGCTATCCCGACCACGTCCGGTACCGGCTCCGAAGTTACGCCGTTCACCATTATCACCGACGAAAAAACCGGCACCAAATACGCTATTACGGACTATGCCTTAACGCCCGATATGGCTATTATTGACCCGGAATTTGTACTCGGTATGCCTAAAAAACTGACGGCTTGGTCCGGCTTGGACGTGCTGACCCACGCCATTGAAGCCTACACCTCCGTCTATTCCACTAACTTTACGGAAGGGCAAGCCTTGGAAGCGATGCGCTTGGTATTCAAATATTTGGAAAAATCCTACACCTTGGGTGCCAAAGACATCAACGCCCGCGAAAAAATGCACTATGCGGCCACCATTGCCGGTATGGCATTTGCCAACGCGTTCCTGGGGCTGTGCCACTCTATGGCGCACAAATTGGGTGCTATGTACCACGTTCCGCACGGTTTGGCCAACGCGTTGCTGCTCACGTATGTAATTGAGTTCAACGCCACGGATAAACCGACTAAACAGGGCTTGTTCCCGCAGTACAAATACCCGTTTGTGAAGGGCCGCTACGCCAAGATTGTGGACTTCTTACTCCCCCACAACAATATGGGCGACGACAAAGATGCCAAGGTTGAAAAACTGATTGAGATGATTACGGACCTGAAAAACAGATTGGATATTCCAAAATCCCTCAAAGAATACGGCATCCCGGAAAAGGAATTCTTGGATAACTTGGATAAACTTTCCGAATTGGCCTTTGACGACCAGTGCACCGGCGGCAACGCGCGCTATCCGCTTATCAGCGAAATTAAGGACTTGTACCTGAAAGCGTACTACGGCGAACCCGTCAAACACAAAGCCGACTAGGCCTAGTAGAGAGACTATGAAAAGCAGCCCCGGGCGTAATACCCGGGGCTGTTTTATGTGCCTAAATAGCGCCTACAAATAGAGCAGTTTAAAGCCGATACTAATGCCCCAATCCTTGCTCTTCCAGTTGCCCGCGGCGTGAGTGCTGACGTTGGCATAAAAGGCCGTGCCGTCATTAACCAATGTGCCGACTTCCACCTCGGGGATGAGTTCCGCCTGGCCGCCGTGTTCGTAATTCATATAATAGTACAAGTTCGTGGTTACCCACCACTCGTTGGGCGAAGTGTATCCCATATTTAAGCGCAAGCGGCCCATATTGATATCGTCGCGCGCGTGGTCGCCCGCCACGGAAACATAATACTTGTACCCCAAGGCCGCATAGGCCCCGTCAAAAAGTCTGCGCAAAATAAACACGGACGGGCTGGCCTGCAATTTTCCGGCTCCCAAGCGTTTATCGGTAGCCGTGGGCACAAACATTTCCATTTTTACACCGTAGCCAAACACGCCGTCCGCCTGCGGGTTCAGCCAAGACATACTGACCAGAGCATCCCCCAACCCGCTAACGGACTTTTCCGGCGATTCGTAGCGCGCGAGCGGTACTTCCACCCCCCAGTTATAGCGGGGGCTAATCACGCGGTAGGTCTTTAACGTAAGTTGGCTGGACGAAATCCCCGCGCTGTCGTCAATCGTGGTAAGCGAGGGATTTACCTCAAAGGTGGTGATGTTTTCCGTCGGCACTACCCCATAATGGTAGGACCGCTGGATTTGGGCCGACGCCGGGCCCGCAAATAGCGCACAGAACAGCACAAGTATCCATTTTTTCATAAAATCCCCTTTCTTTTAATTTACTGGTATTTTATCAAAATTCAAGGCTTTTGCCCGTTTTTGGCGGGGCGGACAACAGCCAAAAGCGCGCGCCCGTCTGCAAGGTATAGGCCGTTACGGTTCCGCCGGACATATGCAAAAAGGAATCCTTGCCGAAAAAAAGTTCCTCGCCCTCGCCAAAGTGCGCCCGCCCGCCAAACACATACACAAGCGTATTATTTTCGGGCGGCACCGGGCACCCAAACGAAGCCCCGGGCGACAGCGTAACATCCAGCATTAGGCACTCCCCGCACGAGGGTTTAAAGGGGCCTGTTTTCCCCTCAAATTGCCCGCACAGCACGCGCACATTCGCCCCGTAGTATTCAGCCACCAGCGGGACGTTTTCGCTCTCTGTCTGCAAATTTTGCGGCTTTTCGGTGCTGGAATCGGCGTGGAGCCACAGTTCCGCATTTAAAATATAGACGGTTTTAGCCGGGGTATGGCGTTTGAGCCCGCCTATCGTATTTATCCAGCGGGAAATGCCCGCTTGGCTGGTAAGTTCGTCTAATAGTTCTGGTTCCTCGCTGGGCCCGGTTACCAAATAGTTTAAACGGTCCCTGCCCGGCACGGCGGACGGGGCCAATATGTCGGAACGGTCAAAGTCCGCACTGCAATAGCACACGGCCAGCCAGCAAAATGGGTCCAATGCCGCGGCGTTGCGGCGGTCTATCAGGCGGCGGACCACCATACACGGCCCGACAGGGGCCTTCTTCCACATTGTTTTTTTGGGTTTTAGAGCGGTTGTCATTTTTCCCTCCCACAGGGTACTTACTTTCTATTGTACCCAAACCGAGAGCCCTTTTAAACACCTAGAAATTGATTAGTTGGGTGCTGCGCACCGGGCCCCTCTATGCGCAGGGTAACGATTAATTGGGCGACACTCTTTTTGCATTGACACAAGCAAACGAAACAACATCAATAAATAAAACAAAGTCGTCATAAAAATCGGGGGTCATTCTGAACTGGCAGACCGCAGGGCTTTCTGGACCTGCTGCTTGGGCTGTGGTTGTGGGTCGTCGCCGTCATCCTGGAAAGTCGTAGTCCAGGATCTGTCGTTAATAAAAAAGAGGAAAACAACAGATACTGGAACGCGCCGCGCCGGCAAACCTTCCAGTATGACCTTTATTTTTATAAACGACAAACATCCCAATCGGTAGATCCTGAAATAAATTCAGGATGACCCCTTATTTAATAAGAAGCCCTTTTCCTCTTGTCATTCCCGAGTGTAGCCGACGCGGAGCGTTCGGGAATCTGTTGTGTCCTTTGTTCCTCTCTTTCGTAACGACGGATCCCCGACAGAAACACTCGGGGATGACGGCAACAGCCAACGGCAGATCCCGTATAAAAACACTACGGGATGACGACAAAAAGACACAACAAGGCCGTTATAAAATTAGAAAGTCATCCTAAACCCCGCGGGCCGACAAACACTACGGGATGACTAGGAAATTTTTGGAGGTTATCAGCACAGAGAACTGGGCAAACTCAACAAAGGGCTAAAAGAAGTGTCATCCCGGACGTGGCTCCGGGATCCAGTCTGTTTATAAAGGCCTTTTCCTTTTTTATTCCTGGATTCCGGGTTCCCGCTCGTATGCGGGCCCCGGGATGACAACGCCGCCCCAAAAAAGAACAAAGAAAAAACCCCGGGAGGTTTTATCCCCCCGGGGCCTTTGATATACATACGCTACTTACTCTATATCAATTTTATCCACATCAAGCGTGTCATTAGAATCATAGGTACTGGTTGTGGATTCACCAGCCACTCCGTAATATCTGCCACACACTCTATTGTTGCTGTTGCTCGGTTTTGCATTTTTACCGTTAATGCACAGTGCCCCAATATAGCGCAAAGCATCTTCTACGGGCATTACACCATCTCCTAAACCGCACGGGTCTGCCGCACTTTCGTTAAACAAGTGCATATACTTCGTTAAATAGGCTCTGCGGTTCAAGGCGTCAATCGTCTTGTTGGAACTGGCCGCCAATTCCTGCTTGGTTACGGATTCTTTGCGTTGGAAACCAACCGCTTCCGCAATGGCGTGCAACGGATAGGCTTTGGGGTCGCTAGCATTGGTTACCCAACCACCACGTTCCAAGGCAGCCAAATAGCCGTCGCGGCCGCTCTGTCCAATAAACGGTACATCCGCCTTATCGCCCGTTCTCATTTCGTTCCAGTTGTAGCGGCCATAGTGGTAAGGTCTGACACTATCCATAGCCTTAATGGTTGCGCCATTACCCTGCTTTACCGCACCGCAACCCAAGAAGCGTCTATCGGCAATAATTAATTTTTTAAGTTGTGCCTCAGACATATTGGCTAAGTCCAAGTTCTTGGCGTTCTGCAACGTAAGCGGAGCCGGGAAATACGAGGAATCGGCACTCGTATAAGCGGCAAATGCACCAAACGTATTTCTCCACGGAGCGCGCAATTTCATCATTTGCGGGTCGTAGGAGTTGTACCCAATGGTTTTACCCAAAGAGCAGACTACTTCCAGCGGTACCTTTGCATTTTTGTCTTGCGCATAGGCCACCGTCATAGCGTCCACCAACTGCGGCACACTCACTTTGCCGGAGTGTACGAACTTGGCATTCGCCGCCGTAAAAGCCTGCGAAGCGTTCGTGCGGGCAATTACACTGTTAATATAATCAGCCGCCACATCTTGCTGTAACAAGGGGGCAGAACCGCCACCGCGGGCCACACCCACAGCCAAGCACTCTTTGGTGTTCACGGCTTCATTGAACGGTTTAGGACCGCCTTTACCGTTTACAGAAAGCGTCGGGATGTTAAGCAAGCCCGTGCGTTCCTGGTATTTAGACGGAATACCTTTGCTGCCGTTCATATTATCCGCAAACTGCAAGATTTTTTCTTGCGGATTCTGCGGTTTGGGGTCCTGCTGAGGCGGTACAGGTTCCTGATCATCTTTATCATCCAAGTTCACCGGGAAACCGACATAATTGTTTCCGCCGTCGTCATACACGCAGGTAGCGGTGCTGACTACGCGGCCCGGGCGGGCTTGGCCTAAGATTTTCGTAACATTGCCTTTCTCGTCGCGGTCTTTGATTACGCCGTTTTGGCAGCCGCCTTTATTGATGCTTTCGCCATCCATGGACAGGCTGTCGCACTGGCGGATTTCCCACGTGATAATCGTGCGGCGGGACGGATTCATTCTATCGCCGCGCAACGCTTTGATATTGGCGGAGTTGGCAATTACTTGGTAACCCGTGGCCAAATCCTTGGCATTGCGTTCCGTACCCAACGAGTTGGTTACAAAACCGTTGCCCGTCATCTGCTGGCTCCACGAACCCTTGTACGGTTTGATATCCATATGCGGGATATCGTAATACTGGCCTTGCGCCATACCCGTAGAGGTGGTAATCGCGGACGCCACATCGTTATCGTCGCCCTGAATCATATACGAAATCAGGAAGCGGGACTTCATAGCGTTGTAAGCCGCTTCACCCGTCATACCGTTGGTAAACGTCAGGTGGGCATACGGCATACCGTCAATTTTGGCGCCTTGGCTGGAAACCGTGGCGTGGTTTTCGCAGGTGATACGCACCAGCGGATACGGGCAGCGCGCACCGGTTACAAAGCCTTTGCCCTGTTTGGCACCTTTGGTGGAAACAGACAAGGAATCTTTGGCGTCGGTTTCGCCCGCATCTTTCATTACGCCGCCTTTGCGCAATACACCCAAGAATTTGGTGTATGCAATAGGCGTCTGCAAAGCATCTACATCTTCGGGGGCTACTTCGGTGCCGGAAGCGGCATCAGCGGTAGCCGTACCCGTAGAGGCCTTAGTAGCCGCGGGTTTATCTTTTCTAATCTTTTTATTCTTAATAGCAACGCTTTCCACAAACAACGGCACAAAATCCTTGCGGTTCGTCATTGCCGGGATATTGCTGTTAAATGTAGTACCTCTATCAATGTAACCCACCACCAATTCTTGCGCTTGTTTGGTAGGCGTCATTTGATAGTAAGCGGACAATCTGGCAGTAGGAATACCTACTACGTAATGGAACACCGTCCATTTGCTGGCATCTTTGGTGCTGTCAAAATCAGCCGTATAGAGGCCGTCTTTGGCAAAGGTGTTGCAGTCGCCTGCTTCGGCAAACGTACCTTTGTTTTTACCAAAGAGTTTGCTCCACATTTTGCCAAACGCACCGCCAAAACCGTTGCTCAGACAGTCCACACGCTGGGCAATCGGCCCCAAGGTAACAGAATTTTTGTTACCATCGTTCCAACCACCGGGACATTTGTCCTTGCCTACATAACTCACATAGTTATTGCAACCTTCTTTGCCAAAAGCAAGGCCTGTTTGTTGCTTAATCAAACCCGCAATTTTGCTGGCTTTTTTACCACAGCAAGTAGGTTCACTTCCCGCACCCTCGGCCGCACCGAACATTTTACCCATAGACCAATCGTCGGTACCCGTGGCCAAGCAGGATAAGACACCGTTGAGGAAGCCCTGCAACATTTTATCTTTCCATTTAATCCAGTCCCATTTGCGGTCAAAGTTGGCCTGCCACTCTTTCTGGGCGCGGGTCTTCATCATATCCCACCACCAGGGTTCTCTGCCGTTGTAGGTAAATTTGCGGTCCAAATTGCCTTTGCCGCCACCAGGGCCAAAACTACCGCCGCCCAAACCACCGATTTTGCCGGGTTGGACAGGTTTCATCTGCGCGTCCATCAACGCCTGCATAGCATTGGCTTTGGACATAGCGTCTTTGGAGCGTCTGGCTTCGGCCGCAGACCCGTTACCAAAAGAGACTCTGGACGGTTTACCCGCCGCCTGCAAGGGCTGCAAGGAAACCGGCTTGGGGCTGTTGCGCGGACCGGAGGCACCCACTTTGCGGGCAGCCGTTTTCATACCGCCGCCCCACATACCTACGCCCAATCTGCTGCCGCCGCGGGTGGCTAAACCAGCGGAAGAAAGCTGATTGATTTTCGTAGCCGCACGGCGGAAAGCCGCACGCGTGGCGGGAGCCGCGGCACGTTTATAAATGTTGGTGTTATTCTCTTCCACTTCCGTGCTGGTAGAGGATTCTTGCGAAGCGTCGTACCCGTCGTGGGAAGGAATATAATCATTGGTTACTTCGTCCGAAGCGGTGGTGTCGTCGCCCATTTTAATCAAACTAAGCGAATCGCGCCCCGCAAACTGGGCGATTTGACCGTCCGGGTTGCCCGTGGCGGTATCAAAGCCGTACCGTTCGGGGTCAAACACGGATTCCTCACTCCCGGGAGTAACCATAGGTTCTTCGCTCACTTGCCCGCTGTACTTATACAAGAACGGCAGTAACAAGAGCGCCACCAAAGCGGCGATGAAGAACGGCGCGTCCCGTCTGGTTCTCTCAAAGAGAGTTTTTCTGGGTTTGCCGTCGCTCCCGATTTTGGAGGAAACACGATTAGCAAAAGATTTAGAACCCATAGGCTTGCTGTTCTTAATCTTATCGCTAAAGGTAAAACTGTCTTTATTATCCTTCTTAGCGTCAGACGCGCCTAAAAAGGGGAATAAAGACTTCTTTTTATCTTTTTCCTCTGGCATAAGTGCCTCCTATTAAAATAAAACTGCTGGGTTAGGCCCTTTTTTATAGGGCCGGGGGATATTTTTTATCCCGATACATAAATAAAGAAATCCGTTGTTCGGAACTGGATGCCCATTCCGTAACAACTTTCTTTATGCGTACTCCCTTACTTCTATTATACAATTAAATCGCCTTTTTTCAAGGGGTTAATTTATTATCCTGCAAACTGTCCCCGATAGACGAGCCCCACTCCGGCTCCGGGAAGAAATCCGCCCCGCGGGCAAACGTATCATTAACCGTGGCTTCAATGTCCGACGGGCGCACGCCCTCGTAATCGGCCGATTTCTTGCGCGCCTGCATACAGGCCTGCTGTTCTTCCAGCGTGGCCAAGGTTTGGCAGCGTTCCTTTTCCTGCTCGCAATAATTGGAATACGTATCGTATTTATCTTCCAAGCGCAGGGTGGTGCATTTTTCAGTCTGGGCGTTCTTCATTTTTACGCCGCAGGTACTGCTTAAATTGGAATAAGCCTTTTCCACCGCTTTACAACTGTTGCGGATGCCTGCCAAGTTATTGGTGAAATTGCCGTTTACATCGTCGCAACTGGCGGGAAAAGAGCCCGGCAAACTTTTAATGGCTTCGTACGAATTGGAAATTTGCGCGTCAATGCTCCCTCCCGTATCTTTTAAGGAAGCGTTACACATTTCTTCCTGGTGCAGGGCCATTTTAATACTGTCCATTTCCGCCACTACGCTATCGGGGTCAATGCCCATCCCTCCGGCCATACCAGAGGAATCAAACACGCGCTTGGGCATTTCCGCCCCGTTAAAGCCCGCACCCGCCAGCATTTTGCTTAAACCGGGGTGCTTGGCGCGTTTGGCCGCCAGACTCGTCAGCCACACATAATACAAGTCCTTGCGGGCCTTGTTGGTGTCAAAATCCGAATTAATGTTAAGCGGGGTCATAGAACCGCCGTTTTTGAGCGTTTGGGTAAGCGCAGTAACGCCCGAATCCACACTACGGGCCTTATCCACGGCGTGCATAAACCAATCGGTACCGCTGCCACCCGCAATATTGGCGTTGGCAATTTTTTTAAGCGTTTGGGAAGAGTCGTACCCGTCCTTGGGGTTACGCGCAAGAGCGGAAGAGTCCGTGCCGAAATACACCTCGGCCTGCTGGGTAGAATTAGCCTGCGTGTTGGCTACACCGTTCCCGGGGACCACTACGCCCGGGCGCTTTATTCCGTCGCCCGTATCCACCTGGCTGTATGCAGTGGCGAGCGCATCGCCCCTGCGGCCTTGGCGCGCCAAAGAAGCGTTTAACGCACGCAAATTAAACAGTTGGGAGGCCTTGGCCTTTTCCAGTTGGTCCTTTAACGAGCCCGAATCGCCCGCAAAAACATTGGAGCCGTCGGGGTCCGGGCGTTCGCCGTTCATAATTTTGGTATGCTCGTTCCAGGTTAAAAGCGCCTTTAAAAAGGAAATATTTTCCGTTTCCTCGGCGGAGTACCCCATAGCCCACGCCAAATTGCGCAGGAACGGAATTTTGCCCACGGGGACCACGGAACCTAAAAACAGTAAAACCAAAAAAACCGCCGCCACAATACGCACATTTTTGGAGCGCGCGAGATTTTTAACCTCTTGCCACAAGAGTGGCAACGGTTTTATATCTTCTTCCTGTTCGGTCGGTTTATTTGGTTCTGCCATAATTTTCACGCAAAAGGGCGGGGACGGTGTACGCCCCCGCCTATTAGGTTATTTACCTTTTATAATCTTAGTACCTTGCTGGCGAAGCATATTGATGCCTTCGGCTTTAAGCATCGTTTTGCCTTCCTTCATAGCAAACTTTTTCATTACGCCCGTGATTTTATCCATAAATTTAACAATCGGGCTTTCTTTGCCGGAGAAAGCAGCCGCAATCGTAAAGCCCAGTGCGCTGACGCACAAGCCGCTGAGAATACCCGCCACCAAGGGGAGCGAACCGCCCCCAAAGCGCGAGGCATACTGCCCGGCCTTTACCAGGGTAGCGATAGAAGTCGCCGCCGCGGCCGCAATAATTGCAAGCCCAGCCACAATGGACCACACGCCCACGGGAATAGCCGTTCTCCCGGCGCGGATTAAACCATACCCAAACATCGCCGCAGCCGCCGTGGTCGCCACGCTGGCCAAGAGCAAAATAGTAAGCGTATTGCGGGCCTTTTGGCGCGCTTTGGCTTCGTCTTCCACCTTTTGGGTAGCCTTGCCGACAGATTTCAAGCGTTTGTTGGTCGGCGTTTTAAAATCAGCGGAACCCGTCGTGCCGACGTCCACACCGCCCTCTACGCGCATACCGCCCGAGTTATTGGACCCCGCTAAAAAGGCCGTAGCCCCTTCGTTCGCGCCGCGGTGGCTGTTTCCGGCCACATCGGCGGAGCGTTTGGCAATAGCCTGCAAATCGTTTCCGCCGCGGGAAAATTTACCGTTGGAAACGGTCGTTCTTCTGCCGCCGGCCATAAAGCCGGAATTTTGCCCTCTGGCGCCGGAACCCGTATCCATAGCGGATACCAAGTTGGAGCCGCTGGGCATTGCGCCCGAAAATTGATAGTCGCTTCCGCCAGACGTAGAACCTGTTGCGCGGGCACCGCCCAACGCGCCGGAGGCTTGGTTGAACACATTTCCGCCGGACACGGAACCCATAGAGGCGCGCGTTAAGGTATTTACCGGGCGGGAAGCATTATTAGCCGCACCCGCGCGGCGGGCCGCTTCGTTCACCGCCCCACCCGCAGAATAGCGGCGCGCTTCGCCAGTGGCCTTATTTTCCTGCACGGTGGCGACGTTGGCGTTCATATTTAAACCGTCGGATCCGGATAATTGCACGGCCTGCCCCAAGGAACCCGCCACATTATCCACTTTATCCAGCCCAAAGCGGCTGGCCGAGCCGTTATCGCCCAAGCGGGCTACATCGTCGGGGTTGGCCAGTTTGTTGCTGGAATCTACGATGTTAATAGAGGTCAGTTGCCCGTGTCTTTCCTGTAACCCCTCGTAGGACGAGGCAGAGCCCGCCACCGAGGACAAGGAACGGACGGCTAACTCCTGCTTGCCCTGTTCGGCGCCTACGCCAAACAAGGTAGCCGAAGCCAAACCGCCCACGGCTAGTGCGGTAACGGAGGTATTCAGCACCGTCAGTTGCACTTTGCCGGAGACGCTTTTTAAAAATTTAAATACGTTCATAATTTTTCTCCTTACCGTTTAAACGCGTCCACAGCGTTTTGTACGCCGGACGGCTGCGCTTGCCGTTGCAAAGCGGCGCGGCGGTAAGAGGCCGCTCTTTCCAAGCGTTCCTCCTCGCGCTGCTGTGCTTCTTTTTCTGCGCGCACTTTGGCGGTCAGTTGGGCGCTTTCGTAATAAATTACCGCGCCCCACAACGCCCACAACGCCACCAGCAAAAGCGCGACTATGCGCCAAATAGCATTGTGTTTATTCCACGGCTCAATAATCAAATTTCCAATTTGCATAAGTCAAAACCTATAAATTAAGGTGCTACAAAAGGTGGCGGTGCTCCTTGAACACCTGCTTGATATGCCGGAGAACCAGCCATCATACCACCAGTTCCGCCAGCGCCGCCGGCACCACCGGCTCCCCCGGCGCCACCAGCAGATGAGGACGCGCCAGACAAGCCCAAACTTTTACCAATACTAGAATAGAATTTGGCAAAAGCCCCTCTAAAAATCCAAGCCATCGCCACACCTGCGGCCATTAACCCGCCTACGATTATCACGGCGGTGGACATACCCGAGCCGCCCCATTTATGGGCAAACTGGCCGCCTTTAACAATCGCCGTAGCCGCAACAGCCAAGGCCGCGACGGTAACCCCAATAGCCGCAATCCAACCAAAAGGCCATTGCAGTTTGAGGAGCGGAATCGCAATCATTGCGGCCAAGCAGGTAGCAATCGCTTTCCAAAGCCATTTTTGCAGGTTTTGGCGGTCAATCATACGCTGGGTGGCTTCGTCCACTGCACTTTGGGTCCAACTGCCAATACCGCGCAGGTTGGCTTCGTTTACGTTGTCAAAATCCTTAGAGCCCTGCCCTTGGCCGATAGCCACGGTATCGCCCACAATGCGCATACCGCCTGAAACCTTGGTGCTAGCCAAGAACGCGCGGGAGCCTTCGTTGGCGGAACGGTTGCGGTTGCGGGCCGCATCGGCGGAACGCTTTTGAATAAAGACTAAATCTTTTCCCTCTTTGGAGGAGCGCGCATCGCCGACGGACAAATCTTTATCCGCCCCCAAGGAGTTATTGCCCGGGCCAAAGTTGGAGCGGGAACGCATTTGCATCCCCTCTACCGTGCGGTTGGCCTGTGCCTGCGCGGAAGCAAAAATGTTACCCACTTCTTCGGGCGAACCTGCCGCGGCCGCCGCGCGGGAACTGGCGGATTTGCCGCTGTCCTGAATTACAAAGGAGGAATTAAACGCCTGACCGTGCCCTGCGTTAGAGGAGCCTGCGCTGGTGCGTTTGGCGCTCGCTAAGGTAGGAGCCCCCGGCTTTTCTCCCTGCGCATTGGCCTGCGCTTGGGCTTGCTCTTGCGCGCGGCTGATAACATCCTTCATACCGTTCATCGTGCCCTGTATGGCCGCCAAGGGGTTACTGTCCAAGCGTTCCCCTTTGCCGTCGTTGGCGTTCATCCCCAAGCCCTCGGTTGCGCCCATTTGATAGGCAGACGGCGTAGGAGACACGGACACGGAAGGAATTACGTCATCCTCCATAGCCTGCGCCTGTTTTTGCGCCAAGGTCATTTTTTCGGTCATTTCAATCGCCTTGGAGGGTTTGGCGCGGAAAGAGGATTCCACCTCGCCATTGGCCCCATAGGAACCGCCCGAAGCCCCGGCGACATAAACCACCTCGCCCGGGTCGTACTGGGCGGCGGGATTGAAGGCCGTGTTGTCGGAGGGCGTATCCAAATATTGCCAAGCGGCAATACCCGCCACCCCCACCACGGCGGAAAGCCCCACCGCTTGCGCGGCGGAAAGAGCCATTTTACCGGCCCGGCCTGTCAGCCATTTAAAGATATTCATAAATTCCTCCTAACTTAAAAACTAAATTTTATCCACGTTTCCACGGCGGCTTCTGCTGCCGGTGCTTTTTGATGTATTCTTGCCAGTCCCGCTCCTTCTGTTGGCGATACTCTTCTGCTTTGCGTTTTATCTCCTCGTGGTTTTTCTTCATCTCGTCCGTCCACCACGATGTGTCAAGTTTCCCGTCCGACGATTTTTGCATTGGCGTTACCGTTACCACTTCTTGCTTACTGTGTTTAGCACGGGAATTATACGCCGCGACACGCGTGCTTTGGTATTGGCGGGACATTTTATCCGACCCTTGGGCCAAAGTAGGCTTCATCATTTTACCAAATGCAACGGCCTCATCTTTCTGCTCCGAGTTGTATTTGTCATATGCTTGTTTATCTTTCTGATATTGCTCTTTGGCCGCGTTCCAACGCGTTTTATCCAACACCTGTTCCGAACCGTTGTCCGAAGAAGAGGTCATATAATCCTGTTTGCTCGGTTTCGTGGGCATCGTGGGAACTTTTTGCTCTGATTGTTTTACTCCGTTATTCTTCCACGCGTCGCGCACCGTACCTGTTCCTAAATCCGACTTACCCAAAGCCGAAGTAACTAATGCTTTTTCTTCGGGGGTCAAGGCGGAAACATCTTTGTTTAAAAGTTCTTTACCCAGTTCCGACGCATAATTGTTACCCGCCTTGTTGGCCGATATATTGGCCATCCAAGTATCAATGCCCTGGCTTAACTGCTGCATACCGATATCCACCACCTTGGTAAGCACCTGTTTCCACAAATCGTTAGCCAAGGAGTTGCCAAATTTTTCTTCCTCTTTCTTTTTTTCGTCCTTACCTCTTTGATTGGCATCGTCAATCTTTTTATCCAAATTGCTCAAATCGGCCGACGATACGGGGGCGTTGGTATCCAAATTAAGCCCGCCCGCTTTGCTCAAATCCACTCCGCCGGTTTCGGAAAATGCTTCGCTTCCTTTAATCCCGGCGCCCATTAACGCGCGTTTGGCATTGATGCTTTTGCCGTCCTTTAACCCGGCCGCCGCCGCACTGCCGCGCGCAAACTGGGACAAGGCCTTTTTGGCGTCCGTGTTCTTTAATTGCAAGGGCGCTTCGGTGCCTTTATCTTGGCTTTTATAGGGAGAAAAGTCCCCCTTGGGCGCACCCCAAGTAGCGCTGATACCGCTTCCGCCCGTGCTACGCATACTGGCCGAACCCAACTGGCCGATTTGCGTAGGCGTTCTGGCTCCGCCGCGGCCCGAATAACCGCGCCCGGAATAGCCGGAATAAGACGAATCCGCAGACGAAGATTCCGCTGCTGTATCGGTAGAGGCTTCTTCTTCCGCGGCCTGCGCGGCATCCTCCGCTTGGCGTTCCTCTTTTTCAGAAGAACTGTAAAGCATAGTAGAATTGTTGCCCTGCATATCAGGGTATTTGGAGGCCAACAAATATTCTTCGGCCTCGTCGTTTACAAAAGGCATTTGGGCCAAATCATACCCGCGGGAATTATAATCCTCAAAGGACGAATCGTCCGCCTTGCCCAAAAAGGAAGCCATTGTAATTAACGCCACAAACACCACCACCACAATCGCCCCCAAGGTATAGGCCTGTTTGCGGTCCATTTTATTCATCTTTTGGAAGACATTTCCCGGCTTTAACTTAAACATACAAAACCCCTTAACATAATAATAAAAACTACTCTTGTTGACCCGCACCCGGGGGTGCGCTCAAACACAGAGTTATATTTACCTACTTTTAGTATAGGCAGAAAATACCCCCTTGTCAAGGGTATTTCCTATACCGTTACCGTCCTTCCGGGCGTTGATATGGCGAAGGACGCTCGTTCGCACCTACATATTTGGTGCTGACGACCTCTCCCCCAGTCTCGCACAAATAGTTATAACCTTTTACGCATTTGGCGTCCTGCTGGCAGACTTGGTCGCGGTTGTATTTGCACAAAAAGCGAATCCGCGGCGGGCGCGTGCGGGCCGTGATAACCACCTTCGTCCAAGTGCCCGAGGTGTTAATGTCCAATTTGAGTTCGTTTAAACTCAAAAATTTCCGCATACCGGGGTTATCAAAACCTAGGTAGTTTTCCACCTTTTTTTGGATGTCTTTCTGCAAAAAGCGTTTATCCCACGTATTGGCGTAATAGTCCGTAACGTGCGACTGCAACTGGAAACGCCGCCCGGCATAATACCCCGCGATTTCCATTTTTTGGCTCAAAATCAGCAACCCGAAGATTTTGATAATAAACAAAATGAAAATAACAAAAATAGGAAACAGCAGTACCACTTCGGTAGTGGCCTGCCCGCGGCGGGAGCGAAAGAGAGAAAAGTTCTTTATCATCATAAATTAAGGCGCCAGCGTTACGTTGTACTTAGGCAACGGGTTCGGCCACACGCAGTTGTTATTAGCGCGCGGGCACTGCAATTTAACGGTGGTACGCACAAACGGTTTATATTTTTGTTCCAAGTTAATATTAAAATGGTTTTTCGGCAACGTATAGTTTTGTTTCAGCAGGATACCGTGCCCAAACTGGCGCAAACGCGTGCGGGAACCCGGGTCTAAATACGCAAACTGGAACATCTTGGTCTTTACGTTTTCTTCCATATTAAAATCCAAGTTGTACGCGCCGTAGTGCGCCCCGGAGCGGGACGAATCGGATAAGAAGAAGCGCACGTTATTTAAGTAAAAGGGCTGTGCGTTAAGCGGCAAATAGTTGCGCAGTTTGGCCGCGCTTTGGCGGGCGCAATCGGAGCGTTTGCAGTTGCTTACGTTTAAATAATACACCGAGCGGTACATAACGGCATTTTTGCTGTTTTGCTTATACACATACGTCTGGGAATCATAGGTAGAACCCACATACAAAAACATTTCCAAATAGTATTGGATAACGTTCTTGGCAAAATCCACGCCCGGGATGTAATAATTTTCCACCAGTTCGCGGCTCATCACCGGCACCCACTCGCCGGACGACGGTTCTTTGGGCGATTCCTTTTCCCAATCCGTGCGGGGATAGTGGTTTTCGTCCTTAGTGGTAATGGCCGGGTCGTAGCGCAGGCCCCAATCGGTGGATTCGGCGCGGGGCGGCGCGTTAATGCCCGTTTCGTAATCGGGCCCGATAGCCGGAATACCGCCGCCGTGGTAAAAAAGTTCAAACACGCTAACCTGCGCCGGGCGGCCCTGACGTTTGGCCTCTTCGGTAGCGTTGACCTTTTGGTCCTTGTAATACAGCATTACACGGTAAGGGAGCGGACCGTTTACCATCCCCAGCGCGTTCAAATAAGTGCTGGCGGCAGATACCTGCGTATAGGCGGCGTTATCCAAGGCGAACTGTTCGCGCACCTTGGCCATAGATACCTTGGCGGTTTCAAATAGCAAATAGATAACCAAGATAAAAATAGGCGCAAGAAGCACCGAAGGCAACAGGATTTGCGCCTTTTTCTCTTGGAGTTTGTGTTTTATACGCTGCCAATTAAACATTTTTAACTTGCCAGTAACTGCCCGATAAAGATAAACAAAAACCGCACAATGTGCGTGTGAAACGCCGTTAAAAAGGCCGAAAGCACCACCACCACCGTGGCAAGCATCAGCACATATTCAATAGTGGCTTGCCCGCGGCGGCGAAGTAATAAAACTGGCGGCCTCTTTACCGGCATAGATTATTCTCCGTCCATATCGTCGGACACGGTTCTGCCTTCCGACGAAATCAGCCCCTTTTCAATGGCTTTTACCACCGCTTCCGTGCGGCTGCTTACGCCCAATTTATGAAAAGCGCTGTTTAAGTGGTTTTTAATCGTTTTTACACTGCACCCCAACTCTTTGGCCAGTTCCTTGTTGCTTAACCCTTTACCCAAATAGTCCATTACCTTAATTTCGGTCTTCGTCAGCGTGGCCTGGGAGGGCATACCGTTATCGCCCATTTTGCGCAGACCGTGGAGGAGTTTACCCATTAACTGCTGGGGAATCATTAACCCCTCGCTGGTAAAGGTTTTAATAGAGTTGACGAGTTCGGCGGCCGGAAGCATTTTGGACAAATAGCCGTTGGCCCCCGCCTGAATAGCGTCCAAGACGTGCGCTTCATCCTCAAAACTGGAAAGCATCAGCACGTTTACTTCGGGGCACTGCTGGCGGATTTGGCGCGTAGCGTTAATACCGTCCATCTTCGGCAGTTTGATATCCATTAAAACCACATCGGGTTTTAATTTTTTAGCCTTGGCAACCGCTTCCAGTCCGTCGGCGGCTTCCCCCACCACTTCAATCCATTTCTCCCCGGTTAATACGTCTTTAATCCCTTCCCGGAAGAGTGTTTGGTCGTCCGCAATCAGTACCGTTACTTTTTTCTTCTTGTTCATAGCAACTCCCCTACACGTTGTAAAATGTTACGAATTCATAATAGGCAGCGTAAAATTAAACGAAGCCCCTTTCCCCAGGCCCTCGCTATGGGCCCAAATGCGCCCGCCGTGGTTTACGACGATATCCTTGGCAATGGATAAGCCTAACCCCAAGCGGCCGACACGGCTTTTATCGCCTACTTGCGTAAAACTGGTAAACAAATTGGGCGCCTGCTGGGGGTCAATACCGTCCCCAGAGTCCGCTACTGACACTTTAACATTTTTTTCATCTATTTTGCTAACAACAATTTCAATCGTGCCGTTATCCGGCGTATGGCGCACGGCGTTTTCCAAAATATTGGAAATCACTTGGCGGATACGTTTCTCGTCGGCAAACACAGGCACCGCGCCGCAACTTTCAAACGTAACACGGATGTTGCGCTTGGCCCCCTTGGCGCGGAAGATTTCCGCCGTCTTCTTTAAACTTTCCGTCAGTTCAAAGCGGGCTTTTTCAATGCGCAGTTTGCCCTTTTCAATGGCGGCCCAATCCACCAAATCCTTAATCAAATGCTCAATTTGTCCGATAGACTCGTCCATAAACATCATTTTTTTCTTTTGGTCGTCGTCGGGCGTGAGTTTCTTTTTGAGCATATCAAAACTCATTTTAAGCGTCATCAGCGAGTTGGACAAGTCGTGCGACACAATGGAAAAGAATTTGGACTTCATATTATTCAGGCGGTCCAAATCGTCGTTGCGCGTTTTTAACTGGGCGAGCAATTCCTTGTTGCTCTGCTCCAAGAAATACTTATCCAACGCGCGGTTAATGGTGCGCTTTAAATAGTCAAAATCCACCGGCTTAATTAAAAAGTCGTAAACGGACTCCTGCATAGCCTCCATAATGGCGTTTAACGAGGCATAGGCCGTAATCATAATAATCTGCGTATCTTGGTTAAAGGAGCGGATTTTACGGATGAGTTCCATACCCGTTTCGTCGGGCAGGTTGTAGTCCATTAAAATCACGTTAAAAAACTCGCTGGCGCACAACTCCAAGCACTCCGCCGCCGTACCGGCCTGATAGACTTTATAGCCCTCAATTTCCAGCAAATCCACCAACGTTTCGCGCAGGTTGTTATCGTCATCCACTACCAAAATTTTAACTTGCTTCTCCATAACTCGTGTCTCCGGGTTTTTTATAAATTTTCAGATAAATTTGGAAGCAGGTTCCCTTGCCCACTTCGCTTTGAATAAACAGTTTGCCCTTGTGGCGGCTAATGGCCTTACCCACAACGGCCAAGCCAAGCCCGGTCCCGCGGGCCTTGGTGGTAAAGAACGGTGCAAACATTTTATGGCGGACTTCCTCGCTGATGCCGGGGCCCGTATCGGCAATGTAAATACACACCACGCGGCGGCCTACCTTGGTGCCTACGGTCAGCGTACCGCCGCCGTTCATCGCTTCCACGGCGTTGGACACAATATTGCGGATGGCCTGTTTGATTTCCTCCGCGTCCACTTTAATACGCACCGATTCCGGGTCCAATTCGTCCTTTAACGTAATACCCGGAATAAACGGGTATGAAAGCAAAATTTCGCGCAGATAACTGTTTAAATCAATCGTGCTTAAAATCAAATCGCGCGTGCGGGCATAGCCTAACACCTCGCTGATAATGCTGTTGGCCTGCTTAATTTCCGCCTCAATAATGCCAAACTGTTTAAGCAACTTGGCGTCCGGCGTGCGCACCAACATTTTGATTAGGCGCGTGGCGTTGCTGATGACAGCCAGCGGGTTGCGGATTTCGTGGCTGATGATAGAAGCCATTTGCCCGATAGCGGCCAAGCGTTCGGATTTTACCAGTTCCCGTGTGGCGGCCTTTAATTCGTGCGTGCGCTCCTCTACGCGTTTTTCCAGCGCTTGGTTCATTTGCGCCAGTTCCGTTTGCGCGCCAATCAACTCCTGCCGCCGTGTGTGCAACGCGCCCGACATATCCACAAACGCCTGCGCCAGTTCGCCAATTTCGTTATTGGGAATATCCAAATCCTCTTGGCGCACGACATAATCGCCGTTTTCGCGCTGTTTAACCGCCGCCCGGCGCAGCCGCTCCAAAGGGCGCGTAATCGGTTTAATTACCCAATAACTCACCACTACCACAAACAGCAACATCACTAATACCAAAAGCGTTACATCCCACAGCGAGTGGAAGGTACTTTCTTTAAGCAACTGCAAGGTTACATCCGCAGGTTGGTCCACATACACCCGCCAGCCGGAAAGCGGTAACTCGGCCGAGGCCACCAAAATCTTTTCCCCGTTGGACAGCGAGAGTTCCCGGCTGTGCGCACTGCCCAAAAGGTTGCTGATTTCGCGCACGCGGGCCGTCATTTCGGGCTGGGGATCGGTGGCTAGGCCACCAGGGGCCCCGTTAAACGAAATAATCTGCCCCTCTCGCGTGGCAATCACGGCGTTCATATCCATTGGATAGACTTGCAACAACATTTTACCCAACTCCGCAAGGCCCGTTTCCGCCACCAAAACGCCCGATACGCGGCTGTCGTTTAACCGCTGGCGGATAGGAAACGCCATTAACATAAAAAGCCCGTCCTCGGACGGATATACGCCGCCCAAGTAATACGGCTTTTTCTCTTTTACGCACGCTTGCAAAACGGATTTTATTTCCTGCGCCCAATTTACGTTTTCCGCCCGTTCGCCGGAGGACAGCAACAACTTGCCCGCCGGGTCCAGGGCCGCCAGATACAAAACGGATGGGTCGCTGCGGCGCAGGTATTTTAAATCGGCGCCGTTAATAAAATTGTGGCCGCCAAAATCACTGTGCAAATCCACAAAGACGGAAAAATACTGCGTATTGTGCGTAATGTTAAAGCGCACCGCCGCCGCCAAACGGCTGGCCACCGTTTGCTGTTTTTGCGAAATTTCATTTTTCAGCACGCGGCTGTTTACGTCCATTAAGTGATACCCGATAATAAGCACCGGCACAATGGAAATTAAAATCAGCACAAAAACCGCGTTGGAAAATAAACCGCGAAACAGACTTCCCTTTGTCTTCATAAAATTTGTATTTGTCCTTCAAAATATCCGGGCCGTAAGCCGGGGGCCTACCACCGGGGTACTTTGCAAAACGGGGGCGGGGAAGTGTTTTCCCAGCCCCCGTAATGTGTCAAAATCAGGTTAGCAACTGCCGGCAGGAGCCGCGGCCGCGCCGGATTTAGCGGCGTTGGGGTTCAAGAACCCAAAGCCTTCAATTTCCGCTGCGGAACCGGAATCCAACTGCACTTTGCCCTCCCACACAAAGGACGGAGAGGCGTTAATACCGTATTCCTGCGTGTATTTGGCTTCGGCCTTCAAAAGTTCCACCCCTTCGGTATCAAATTTCTTCATAATTTTTTTGGAGTTGATACCGGCTTCTTCCATCGCTTTATCCCAGCGGCTGGAACGGTAGTCTTTGTTGCGGATTTCCAAATATTTCCAGAATTTTTCCGGATAGTATTTGGCAATTAACAGTTGGCGGATGTCTTCTTCCCACTCGCCGGAACCGTGCAAACTGGAAAAGCCGTCTTTATCGCTATGATTGACGATATAGCGCACGCGGATATCTTTTCCCGCAGGCATTTTACCGTCTTTTTGGGCTTGGATAACCAAGTTTTCGGCCATAACGCCATAAGGGCATTGGGACATTACAAAAATTTCCATTACGCCCGGTTTGGCGGTTTTGTTGTTAAACACGCCTTGGCGGGTTTGGTGCGGCAAAATGATGTAGTCCGCATTTTCTTGGGCGTAACCGTATTGCAGGTGTTTTTCCAATTTGGTGCGGATGGCATCGGTCTTTTTAATCAAATAAAGCGGCAAGAAACTGTAATCCAAGCCGGCCAATCTTTCATCGTCCGCGGCATCTTTATAAGATACCTTGGTTACCGCCGGTTCCATTTCCAAAAACTGGGCGATACCGGCCGTTAGTTGGGGGTCTTCCTGCCCCGCTTTGTATTCGTCCGCTTCAATAATAACGAACTCCGCCTTGGCAGGCGCTTTTTTAGCGGTTTTGACCGCTTTTTTGGCCGGGGCGGCAAACGCGAGTCCCGCGACGGCACAAACTACTAAAATGACAATGAGTTTTTTCATTAACCCTTATTCTCCTTTTTATTTATCTTCCAACTCTACGTGTACCCCGCGGATACCGATAGAGCACAACAAATTGTAAGCCAGCGCAAACAGCACCGACGAAACCAAGAACAACAGCGTGCCTTGGATAGCGCGCATAATAAGGCCCATTACATAGGCAACCGTAAAGGAAAAGTCGGGGTTGAACATTTCCATAAACGCGCTTAACAGCATCACCACAAATACAGCCAATGGGAAAACAGAAAACAACAACGCTGAAATATTAATTTTTTTGATTTCTACTTTCATATCTTCTCCTAAATCTTATTTTTCGGGTTCCAGCACCAGCACAATGCGGTTTTTACCTGCATCGTCGGGCAGTTGAACGGCTTTTACCAAACATTTTACATTTTTATTTACAACCGTGCCGCGCAGTACCTTGGTCGGGTTTTCAAGCGCTTCGCCTACGACCTGGATGATTTCCTGTTGGCGACCGTCAAAAATATCCAACAAGTGTACTTTTTCTTTACCCGGCACTTTCAGTTCAAAGTTAGTATATAAGATGTTGTTGTTTTCGTCAATAACTAACGCGCGGGAACCTTTCGGCACCGTTACAGCCAAAATGGTCTTCCACCAGCGTTGTTCCTTTTCCAGCGTCATAATTTCCACGTTTTCCATACTCTTGATGTCTTCGCGGATTTTGACGAGCAACCCGGAAACAGCCTGCGCCACGCCGCCGATTTCATCCTTGCGCGGCGGAAAAGAAAGCGTTAAATTATTAAGCGAAACAGCCTCTACGCTATCCTTTAACGCACCCAGCGGGCGGATAATTTTAAGCAGTAAGAACAAATACAGCACGCCGCCAATGAGCAAAATCATAATAAACGCACCGCACGCATAGCGCACCATAGAGGACTGAATTAACTTTTGGGCGTTCTCGCGTGAAACGGTTACGTTGACGACCCCGGCCACGGCGTTGCCCTTGGCCAAAAGCGGGATAGCCATATCGTAATATTCGCCGTTGGATGTTAAAATAGCGCGGGGGAGTCCGTCCCGGATCGCCTGTACGGCGGCATTGGAATCAAACCCCACAGACGCATTGTAATCGGCATACGACATACCCAAAAATTTGGTATTTTCGTGCCAGCGGATAGAGCCGTCGTAGTTCAAATACACCAAACTGCGGATGCGGTTATCGTTTCGTTGGAGGCCCTTCATAATTTCGGCCTCGCGGAAGGTAGCCGCGCCCTTAGGGCGGGAGGCCAACCACTGCACCAAGGACGGCGCGCGGAAGCGGACCATTTCCACCATTTCGTTTTGGAGTTTTTTGTCAAAGACAAATTTAAACAAATTGTAATAGAACAACCCGCCGATAACGGACGCATATACCGTTACCAAGACGAACCACAAAAGCCATTTGGATGTCAGTTTCATATCAAAAACACCGCTCCTATTTCATTAACTCTTCCAGTTTGCGCAAGCCCAAGTCCGCATCGCTGTTGCCCGGGTCCAGTTGCTTGGCCACAATCCAAGCCTGGCGGGCGCGTTCGTAATCGTCTTGGTTGTACGCATCCAACCCTTCAATAAATTTGGCGCGGGAAGCGTTGCTCGCTTCGGCAGACACCGGGTTCGTGGTCGTACCCGTTAAAGTCGGCAAGGTTTCGTTCGCCCCTACGGTACCGACAGAAGAGCCGATTCCGCCCGTAGAAGCGCCGGGGATAACCGTACCGCCCGTCATACCGGGCACATTGCCGTCCACCACCACGGTTTCGGGCTGTTCCGGCAGAGTTTCTTCGGCCTTTTGTTCGGCTTTATTGGCGGCGTCTTCCGCCTTTTTGGCGGCCTGTTCGGCCTTGGTAACGGCCTGCTGTTGTTTTACGCGCAAATGGTTTTCCTTGGCGTTGCGGGCCCGTTTGATAAGGCCGTCCATCGTCGTCGTATCGGCGCCCCATTTTTTGGCGTTCGTCCAGTACGAAACGGCTTGGTCAAAGCGGTTTGCGTTATACGAGCGGTTGCCCGCCTGATAGTAACCCGCGGCAATTTCGTTTTTTAACTGAGACATATATTTTTGCACGCGCGGGTCGCCGGGCTGGATTTTCGTAATGCGTTCAAACACGGCGTAAGATTCCACATACTGGCCTTTGTTATAAAATTCCAAGGCCTGCTTCATAGATTCTTCCACCTGCTGTTTGCGCAGTTTGTTTTCCGTTTCGGCAATTTTGGAGACGAGTTTCGGGTCGTCCTTGCGCATCAAAAGGGCATTATACCACGCATCCAAGGCGGCCTGGTAGTTATCGTTTTGATAGGCTTCGTCGCCGCGGCGGGTATATTCTTTGGCAATGTCGTAATCAATTTTGCGCTTCCAAGACTGGGCCTTGGAGTTGCCGGGCTGAATCGTCAAAATTTCGTTTAATTTGTCATTGGCTTCCACCAAGCGGCCGCTGTCGTAGAGACGAATGGTTTCCTGGAATTTGGCCTCAATTACTTCGGCCTCGGACGTGGTGCCGTAAGTGCCCATATGACTGGCCTGTTTGGCGAGCGTTTGGGCCTGTTTAAAGTTCGGGTCAATGCTTAAAATGGTTTGGGCCATTTCCTGCGCGCGCTGGTAATCGCCGTATTTATACAGGCGGTAGGCGTTTTCATATACCATACGAAGCGTATAGTTTTGGATACGCTGTTTTTCCAACTGTACGGTAGAAAGATACTGTTTTTTCTCTTCCACATCGTTCAAGGTGCCCATAGAAATTTTGCTCAAATCCAAGAGCATCCCCTCTTCCTTGCCGTGCTGGCGGACGGGAACTTCCTTGCGGAACGTATTGGCCGCTTGCAACCACGCGGGAGCAAGGGCTAAAACAAAAGCCAAGGTGAAATATTTTTTCATATGTTTATCCTCTAAAAACCTGCGCCGCCGCTGACCAAACCGCTAATCATCGGGGCTAAAATTAAAATAAAAATCGTCGGGAAAATGAACATAAACAGCGGAAACAACATTTTGGTGGACGCCTGCGCGGCCAACTTTTCGGCGCGACTCAAACGGCGGGAGCGCAAGTCAGACGAGAAGTTACGCAACAAATCCACCAAACTGGTACCGAGTTCATCGGACTGGATAATCAAACTGACCAGAGAGCGCACTTCGGCCACCCCGGTACGCGCGGAAAAGCGTTCCAACGCTTCCCTGCGGGAATAACCCAGTTTAATTTCGTTAATCGTTTTTTCCAGTTCCTCTTCCAAAATCGTTTTTTCTTTGGCAATTTTGATAATTCTTTCAAAGGCGGTCAAATAGTCTAGACCGGATTCAATAATCAGGGCCGCCAAGTCCACCGTCGTGGAGAAGTTGCCCAGAATTTCCGCCTGACGCTTTTGGATTTTGCTTTTAATGAGCACGTCCGGCACCATAAAGCACAGCGGCACCAAGAAAACGGGCCAAATGGCCTGAAACAAAAGCATCATCGCCGCCGGAATAGCCAAAGAAGCGATAATTTTAGTATATAAAATATCCACGGGCTGCGGGTTATCGGGGCTGCCCAGTTGCATATGCAACTCTTCCAAACTCTTTTCCAAGTGGAAGTTATGCAGGCAGAACACCGCCAAGCGGTCCATAATTTTCTCTTCCGGTTTTAAACGTGCAAAACTGGAAGTGGATTTAAAGCGGCGGACCGCCACGTCCACGATTTCCTCTTTTTTAGGTTTAGGGGCCAGCAAGCCGAAAATCGTCAAGAAAACGGCAAACATCCCCACCGCCAACAGTAAATTGAGCCCTAACGTAAACGCTAAACTGTTCATAATTATACCCGCACTTCTCCCATTTTTTTAAGTACCTTCATACCGATACCAATCCAAATGACGCAGAATAAGAACACAAACATCCCCACCGGGCTGGTGTAGAACGAAATCATTTGCGTCGGGTTGAAGATAAACATTACCAGCATCATCACAAACGGCATAATGCTGACCACGATGGACTGGATTTTCTGCTGGGCGGTCATCGCCTGCAATTTTTCTTCCAGTTTGCTTTCTTCGCGGATGTTTTCCACCAAGCGGGCGAAAATAACCGTTAAGTTACCACCGACCTGGCGCTGGATAATAATAGCCTTGATAATATACGAAAGCATACGGCTTTCCACGCGGTCGGAAAGGCCGTCCAAGGCTTTTTCAAAGGGAGTACCCAACTGGTAATTTTTTACCACCAAGCCGAACTCGTCGGCAATCGGCGGGAGCATATCCTTGGACACGAGTTCAAATCCCTGCACAATATCCATACCGGAGCGCAAGGAGTTAGAAAGCAAAATAAGCGAGTCCATTAACTGTTTGTTCACGCGTTTGCCGCGGCTCTTTTTAAGCGCGTCCAACACGGCCGCCGGCATACGGATACTGACAAACGCCCCCAACAGCACGACCATTAAAAAGACAAACACGCCAAAGAAGCCGCCCACCATTAAGCCCAAGAACAGCCCAAACAGCGCAAACACGCCCACCGTACCAAACACAATGTATTTGATATCAATGGTTACGAACTGGCGGTTAAAATCCTCGGCCCACGCCACGCTTTTTTGGCGGTAATCGGCCACTAATTTGGCAATGGTTTCCTTTTTGCCGTCTAACAATAAATAGACCGCAAACCCGGCCAACGCCGATCCCAACAAGAGCATAATCAAATTGATAAAGCGTTCCGCGGCAGTCGTTTTGTAAATATCAGGTTTGGGCGGATAGGCCGGAATAGGCGCCGCAAAGAATTGGGAAAACAAGTGATTGGACAGCACCACTACGCCGATAACGGACTGGCGGTATTTGTTTTCACGCTGGGAAAGTGGACTGGAAAAAGATTCAATCGTGCTGAAAAATTCGCTGTTCATCAGTTCCAGCGTAGAAAGCATAGAGCGCGCGCGGCCTTCCATACTGTCCTTCATAATAAGGGGCTGTTTGCCGCGCAGCAAATCTTTATTCAAGCGGTCCAAGGCGGCCACCAAGCGGATGCGGTCGCTGACGAACCCGCGGGAAAGTTGGTCCAACACTACGGGCTGTGTGGGGTCCAAGGATTTATCGGCGCGGTCCAAGAAATAATATACGTTGGAAAACGCCTGGCGCCACAAGTCCACCTCGCTGTATGTTCCTTCGTTGGGCACATAGATTACTTTGTTTTTATCCATACGCGCCAGTTCGGAAGCGAACCACTTGGGCATTTGCACCACTTTACCCGCCGCCGCACCGCACTGGTCCGGCAGTTTATATACCTTTTTATCGGCGGGCAGGCTGACGTCAAAAAATTCCGCCATAATGCGCATTTTTTCCTGGGCGCATTGGATGCGAGCGCGGTCGTTTTTATTAAGCGCGCGGGCAAACACACCAGCAGGCGCCAACAAAAACGACAGCAACATAAGGGCCAAACACAACACTTGAATTTTCTTCGTCATAATCCTTGTTCTTTTAACTAAAATTTTTATGCCTTAACCGAAGCAGCAGGCGGCGGAGGCGGAGTTTGCTTTCCGGCCGCCATTTGCGCCTGCAAGCGGTGTACGGCGTTTAAGTCCGGGTCTCCGTCCGGGCCCACTGGCACGGCGTTCTTTAAAAAGATTTCCTTATCCACCGGCTGGCCTTTGGCCGCAAAATCGCCAAAGAACGTCGGCAGTTCGCCTGTCGGCGCGAAAACACCCTGTACCTTGCCGTTTTCGTCCACACCCGTCTGCACATAGCGGAACAGGTCGGTGGATTGGATTTCGTTATCCTTTTGGCCGTGCATTTCGGTAATATAGGTTACCTTTCTGGAACCGTCCGAAAAACGCGACAACTGGACAATCAGGTTGACGGCGGAGGCAATCATTTCGCGGATTACATAAATCGGCAAATCGGCGCCCGTCTGCATACACATTGCTTCCAAGCGGGACACACCGTCGCGCGGCGTGTTGGCGTGAATCGTGGTCAAAGAACCTTCGTGGCCCGTGTTCATCGCCTGCAACATATCCAACGCTTCGCCGCCGCGGCACTCCCCGACCACAATGCGGTCAGGACGCATACGCAAGCAGTTTTTTACCAAATCCTGAATCGTAATAGCACCCTTGCCTTCCACGTTTGGCGGACGGCTTTCCAAGGATACCCAGTGCGGCTGCTGCAAACGGAGTTCCGCGGTATCTTCTACGGTGATGATACGCTCGTTATGGGAAATATAACCGGAAATGGCGTTCAAAAAGGTAGTTTTACCGGTACCCGTACCGCCACAGACAATAATGTTTTTGCGGATGCGGACGCATTTTTCAATAAACGCCATACACTCCGGGCTAATCGTGCCGAAGCGGTAGTAATCTTCGGGTCCGAAGGGCTTTTGCGAGAAGCGGCGGATTGTCAGCGTCGGGCCGGAAACGGCCAGCGGCGCAATAATAGCGTTTACACGGGAACCGTCCTTCAAACGGGCGTCCACGAGCGGCACAGATTCGTCAATACGGCGGCCCAACGGAGCCACGATACGTTTGATAACCTGCACGACCTGCTCGTTATTGCGGAATTTGTATTTGGTTAAGGTCAACTTACCTTTTTGTTCAATAAAAATCTTATCAAAGGCGTTGACCATAATTTCGGTTACGGCCGGGTCGCGCATTAAAACTTCCAGCGGCCCCAAGCCCAAAATTTCGTCCAACAATTCCGAAGAGAAGCGCGTGCGCTGGTCGCGCGAGAACTGCAAGTTGGGCTGTTTTTGCAAAATATCATCTACAATCGCGGCCACACGTTTGCGGGTCTGCGCGCTGGCGGAACTTTCGTCGCTGACGACGATGTGTTCAATTTCCAGCGTGTGCACCACTTCTTTATGGATTTTTTGTTTTAAATCGTCCCAGAAAGACAATTTAGTCTTTCCGGCTTCTTCTTCCGGCTCGGCCACGTGGCTTTCCGCCGTGGTGGTTTTGCCGTCGTCAAACAGCACCGGGCTCCAAATTTCCTTGGAGGCTTGGGCAAATTCTTCGTCGGACACCGACGCTACCCAATCCTTGGGGGCCGGTTTTAAATCGCGGATTTTGGCCAACACCAAGCGCAAGCCCTTTACCCACTCGGACTGCGGGTTGGTGATAATTTCCACTTCCTTGCGGTTGGCCGTAGCCATTACGTCCTCATCCCACGGCAAAAATACGTCCATTTCGCGCCCGAGGGAGGAGTAAAAGCGTTCCACTTCTTCGTAGGGAATAGAACCGGGCATATCATAGGCGTTGCAGATAATGCTCACGCGGTCCAAAGGATAATGCTGTTCTTTATAATCGTTAAAAAGTTGAACGGTGGAATTTAAGTGCGTGCGCGTGGCTTGCGACACCCAAAAAATCTTGTCGGCAATGTCAAACGAGAACGCCTGCATTGGGAAACTGGATTCCACATCCAAGAAAATATCAAAGGTTTGCGACAAACGGGATAAAATAGGGATTAAAATCTTCGGGCTGATGGCAGACACCTGCGCACGCGTATTGCCCAGCGGCAGCACACCCACGCCCCATTGGGACATAGAAATTTTACCGCGCAGCAATCCCCCCACCACAGCGATAGAGGTATTGCCCAGCGTTTGCAAAATATCGGACACGCTGACCGGCTTTTTGATATCCAAATAGAAACTATGCTCCTGACGGGCCAAGGGGTCCAGCGGGACAATCAGCACCGGACGCTTTTGAATACCCGCCCAGCCAAGGGCCAAGTTCAGTACCAGCGTGGTTTTGCCGGCGCCTTCCTTAGGCCCGGCAAACGCGATAATTTTTGCTTCATTTTTAGGGGTGTCTTGTTCTTCTGCCATAAAAACTATTCCACAATTTCAACCGTGATAAACAAGAAGAGCGAGCGCTGCTCTTCGGTTACGTCTTTGTTTTTAAAGAGTAAGCCGATAAGCGGGATTCTGCCCAAGAAGGGCACGCGGTCCTCGGATACGTTGCGGGAACTGTTCTTCAACCCGCCGATAACCAAGGTTTCGCCGCTGTTAATTTCCACATGGGTTTCCACGTTGCGGTTCGTAAAAGAAGGAGCCGTAGCCGTACCGATTACCACAGTTCTGGAATAGTCCACAGTGGAAACCTCCAACTGAACCTGCAAATCAATCAGGTTGTTGCGTTCCGGCATAATGGTAGGCAAAACGTTCAGCAAAATGCCGTATTCTTCCAACTGGGAGCCGACGCCCTGGTTGTTTACCACCGGTATCGGGATTTTGCCGCCTACATTGATTTTGGCGGCGTTGCCGGAAGACGTTACAATCTTGGGGTTGGAAAGCACTTGTGCGCGGCCTTCGGTTTCCATTAAGCGCAGGCGGGTAGCAACCGCTGTTTTGCGTTCAAATTCGCCCAAGGACAGCACACCGGGGATAGCGGCCTCTTCAAAGTCAAAGAGTTGGTTCCAAGAGAACCCCTTTACGCTTTGCATCGTACCGCTGATTTCCACCACATCGGCGCTGACCGCCACCAGCCGTGTTTGTTTGGCAAACGCGCCCGACGGCAACAGCACGCCTAAAAGCAAGACGGCCAGAAAAACTTTTGCTATAAACTTTTTATTCATCGTAATTGTCCTATTTATTGAAATAATTTTTCAAAAGTGGCTACTTCCATCAAGTAGTTCGTTACGTCGCCGTGCGAACGCAAGATGACCGTTACGGCCCCGTCAGACTGGGCGAGCGCCAACGCCAAATACTGCGCGTCGCGCGGGGAAAGAGACAAAGACAAAGCCGTTTGGTCGGAATAGGCCGCAGCATCGTCCTCTTTACTCTTCATTGCGCTGGCGGATTTAGCATCCAAGCCCTGGCCTAAGTCGGAACCGACGCCCAACACCTTTACGTTCTGCAACAAGGTAACCGTTACGGTTTGGCGCTGTCCGCTCTTCATCGTGGCTTCAAACGTAAGCAAAATATCCACGTTATCATCCGGCTTAATCATACTGGCGGTGGCTATCGGCACGTTGGTAAGCACGAAGCCTCTCATTTGCACCGGGATTTTGCTGGACAGACCGGCCTCGGGAGACAGCGAGGTTACGGCATACTTGGAAATCTGGTTGCCTTTGGGGATTTGGATACGCGCCACGGCGTTTTCAATAGATTTGAAATCGGCGGGCGTGGAGTAGGTGAAAGCATCCTTCTGCAAGTAAGCGGCCGGCACGGGGACGGGCTTAATATAATCGCGCTTGATTACTTCGCGCTCTTTAATGTCGCGAATCGGCACAAAAACCTGCTGGATGTTTTTGGACGCATTAAGTTTCTTTTCCGCGCTGCTGACAATCATCGCGTACACGATGGCCGCCAAAATGGCTACCACCAACGGAAGCATAATTCCTTTTTTCATTTAGTCTCCTTAAAACTGCTTTAAAAATTAATAAGTCAAATCTATTTCGTATCCGAACTTAAATACGCCTTTTCTATCGGCATACGGGTAACGGATTGTATCCGGCGCAACCCCTCGCGCCGCGGTTCGGTAGCCAGAATATAACTGGTACCGGGGAAGATTAACCGCACGGGATACGTTACCGTTACAATTACGTCCTCGTGGCGGTGCTTTCTGTACATTGGGTCCACGCCGGTGGTTTCCACCTTTACGTTTACCCCCACCCGTCCGGCCTCAGAGCCGAAGACCTGCGTTTTCGCGTGGTTTATCTTCTGCGTGATGACCGTTCTGTCGGGCCTGCCGCTGGGCTTTTTTACGGCTACCAGCGAGCCGATACGGGCAAATTCGTAGGAAGCGTGGTTGATAATAATCGTGTGGTATGCGATGTTGCCGTATTCAAGCACAAAGAAAATCAGTAGCATAAATACGGGCAAAATCAGCATTAATTCCGCAGTTACCTGGCCACACTTCCTACGAAAAAGTTTCATACGGCTCCAAATTACATTTCGCTCATACTGCCGGTAATTTTGCCTTTTACCTGTTCAAACAAATCCGGCATAAATTTCTTAATGAGCACACCGGCCAAGCCAGCCACGCCCACGACCACGACGAGCATCAATACGTATTCAATCGTGTTCTGGCCTTCCTTCTTTTTCAGGCAGCCCAAAGCCTGCGCTTTCAAGGCGTCCATTTTGTTTTGCAAAGCAATAATAAACTTCATATAACGTCCTCCTGATTTTTTAAAATTTAATCTGCACTATAATCCGACAAAATTATTTTTGCCCCTTGGTCAAACTGCTGTGGCACCAAGTGCGAATACAACACATAGAAAGAAATAAGAGCCGTTAAAAGCCCGGCCGCCGTTACGATATATTCTACCGCAGTTTGGCCCTTTTTGTTTAAAAAAGTTTTTCTTTCATAGGTGCTTTTCATAGATTAAAACTGGATAGCCAACGCAATCTGCTGAGAGGTGCCCAGCGCGCCAAACGGCGTAACGGCGTAGTCAATGGACGCCCCGTAACCAAACAATTCGGAACTGTAAATACCGAACCCGAAGGAAACCTTAGAGGTTTCGGCCAAGCCTAAATCGCCCACCCAAGAGTCTTTTTCGTTGGTACCCGTATTCGTGCGGGTATAATAACCTACGCGCAAATCAAAGCGGGCCACCTGCAACAAATCTTCGGGGATGTGGACTTCCAACCCCACACCATAGCGGGCTTTATCGTCGCGGTATTTCATATATTCGCCGGACACGGTAAAATAGCGGGTATTTAAGTCGGCGCCCAAACGCAAACCGCGCGGCATTTCTTCTTTATCGCCGATGTTTACGAGCGCACCGCCAAGGCCCAACCAATTGATGAGGCGCAACTTGGCCCCCACGTCAAAGCCAACGTTATCATAGCGGTCGGTGTCCAGTTTTTCGCTAATATATTTGGCCGTACCGCCGATTTGGAGTTTTTGGTTAAAGAATCCGCGGGCAATAGAAAGACCGCCCACAAAGTTCTGCACTGGAACGCCGACTTCGGGCTGTAATTCCCCACGTTCGCCACGGAAATCAAAGCCGTCCATATCCATATAGTTCAGCGTTACGCCGATAATGGTTTTGCCAATCGGCTGCAAATAAGCCAAGGTGCGCGCTTTATAACCCTGCAAATAATCCAAGTACGCAAATTGGAGTTCGCGCGTAGTGGCCGAAGCGGCACCCGCCGGGTTCCAGAACAAGGCTTCCGGGCCGTCCGCAATAGACACATAGGCATTGCCTAAGGCCTGGGCTCTGGGGGAGCCGGCGTCAATCTTTAAGAACGCGCTGGCGCTGGTACCGGCATTGGAACTGATAGATTCCGCCTGCGCGCCCGCGCTTAAAAGACCGACCGTTAAACAAGCGATTAAAACTTTTACTTTTATATTCATAAATCTGTTTTTGCCGGGGACTCCGGCCCTTTTATATATTTACGGCACCAGCGGCGCAAAGTCCGCAGGCCCTTGGGGTGTTGGCCCCAAGGGCTGTTAGGTTACGGAACCAAAATCTTTACAACTTTTTGGCAGTGTTCGCGTCCGTTCTGGGCTCTGAAATCCACAAGGCCGAAGTACACGCCGCGGGCCACCTTTTTGCCGTGCTGGTTGGTTCTATCCCACTTGCAGCGCAGCGCCGCGTTGCGGATGTTGGGGAACGCATCCAAGCCGTCGTTATCCAGTTTTACAGAGCCTTCCGGTGTATTATCCGGGTTGAACTGCAAACTGCTGCCCATCGTTACCTGGTAGTTGTTGGCGTCCACGCAGGTATAGTTGCTGTCGCGCACCAAGTCGCCCGCCAGGTTGAAGTATTTAATAGATACCGTACCGGGCACCGGCATTTTGGTAATTTCCAGCGTACCTTTGCTGGCTACGCGCAACGGGTTCGGGTAGAAGAAGACCGTCTTTTCCCAGTCTTCGCAGACGAAGCGCCCGTCGCCAATGGCCACCGTGGCCTTGTGCAAGTTTTGATACTGGTATGTATCGGCCACTTTTTCAATGCTCCATTGGGTAGCGTCGGCGGAAGTATCGTCCGAACCCAAAATTTCGCCGGTTACGCTGTCAATATCGGCGGTGTTAAGCGCCGTTACGAAGCGGAACGGATAAGTACCGTCCGGCACTTCCTGCTGGGCATAGTCGCGGCCGTCCCACACTTCTTCAATCAGCGTGGTGGCGGGGCGGATACCCACAATGGCTTTTACCAACACTTCGTGAATATCTTTCACTTCCGTACCCGTGGTGGGGTTACGCAAGGTGCCCTTTTGGTAATCGTAAATCGTAGTACCGGGTTTGAAGATTTGGATAGCCACCTTCATCGGCACAGAGATTTGGTAGCCAATCTTCATATCGGTATTGCGCTGGTTGAGCGCATAGCCGTCCGCTTCCAACAAGTCAAACACTTTTAACAAGTCGGCGTTAATGCGGATGACCTTAACCGTTTCCTGGTACAGGTTCGGGTCCGGGTAGTTTTTGGCAATCAAGTGGACTTCATAGATGCCCGGCTTGACGTAAATACCGTTGTTATCCGTACCGTCCCAATACACTTTGCGCACGGTGTTGGGGTCAAAGTTGCCCGTGTTGGCAATCGTCATCGTGGAGAGGTATTTGCATACCGCTCCGGCGGCGGCGTTGCGCGAGGTCAACTTGCCGGTAGTGTCGTAGCACATATTGGGCTTCAAGGCCACAATGGCTACCTCTACCGTTGCCGCGCGGGAAACGGAGAAATCAATTTCGTACGGCGGGATAAACACCGGGCCCGTAGAGGCATTGAACAACTGCGGCGCATTGGGATAGACAGCCGTGGAACCATCCAAGAAATACACCGAGCCGCGGGTAACGTTGATTTTGCTGGATACTTTATCCGTAGCGTACCAGAAATTTTCCTGCTTTACTTCGGCAGGCGTTTTGAACGGAGCGCCAGGAAGATATTTTTTAGTCGCACCGTTTTCCGTATAAGTTTCGCCATCCTCCGCATAGTAGCGGTTAAACGGTTCGTTGGAACGGGCCGAGATAAAGAACGGATATTGTCCGTCCGGCACCGTTTCATACGGGCATTCCTTCAAATTCGTAGCGCCTTTGCACGCGCCGGGCTGCTGGGTAGAGGTCGGGTTGTAGAAGGACACCGCATCCCACTCCTCGGTGATCATAATCCCGTCGCCCGTCTTGGTAGAGGTGCGGTCAAAGGTTTTAACCGGCTGCAAGCGCACGTCCACCACGCCCGAGGCCGCCGCTTGGGCATCGGCCGGGTAGTTGGTAAAGGTGGTATCGTTTACATAGATACATTTCGTATCTTGTGCCGCCACTTTGGCCGGGTCCACATAGCCAGCCGTAAACACAGCGGCATCCGTCGTTTTGTTACAAATACGGGGCGGCCAAGAGTTTACACCCGTGGAGAGCATACCAATTTCGCGCTTCAAGGTTACATAGTATTGGAGTTCCGTCGTAACTGTGGAGCCCGCCACATAATTCGGGTTTTCCACCACCGTTACCGTATCGCGGGTGTAGGGGTTAGCCGAACCCGTGAGGGTGGTATTCGTACCGACAGATAAATTCGTCAAGGTAGCATATGCTGTGGTTACACCCGTTTCGTACACGGGCACACTCGCCAAGTTGGCGGCGTAACCCGTCGCCCAGTAAGAGGCATTTACCACAAAGTCGCTGTAATCACCGCCTTTGGTGTTGTAGGCCGGGATGACGACATCTTTATTATAGATGTTGATTTGTACGTTCATCGCCTTGGACAACATATAGGAAATGGTGGCCTTGGCGTCGCTGTCGCCATACACATCGGTCGTGGCTACGTCCACTAAGCGGTACATATCCACCGGGAACACGGCGGAGGCTTTATTGGTTACCGCAGGGAACATAGCGTCCTTGCTTTCCACCACAAACATATAGGTACCGGGGGTTACCATACGGCCCTGGTCGTCGCGGCCGTCCCAAGACAGCGTATTCATCTGCTGGGCAACCTGCGTGATACCCGTTTTGGGCGTTAAGTATTTCACGTCCACGCCAGCCGAGTTGGTAACTTTGGCTACCACATTGGCTTCGCGCACGATAGAATATTTAAAGATGAACGGGTCCAAACCGTAAGCGGTCGGGCTGGAACCCACAGTGGAATAACTGACCGGCTGGATAGTGATGTCCACAAAGCCGCGTTCAATAGCCACCTGGCCCGTGTAATAACTAAGCGTCTTTACGCCCGTAAATTGTTTATGGTTGTTAGCCGCATTAGCCGTACAAGCCGCGCCCGCCGTAAAACTCGGCGTACCAGAACCGCCTAAGGCGTTGTAATAGCAGCCGTTGTACGGGATTTCCGCCCACAGCACATATACATAGTTACCGTCCGGCATTGGGGAACCATTAGCAAAATGTTCGGTGCAGGTATTCTCACCGCAAGTTTCGCCGGTGGACATTTTTTCGCCCTTGGCATAGGTGCGCTCACAACCATCTTTTACGCCGCACAGACCGTCCCATTTAGAGGTAAAGTTCATACGGCTGGTGCGGTCTTCGGCAGAACTGTACACCAAGGTCCCGGTATTGGCTACAAGCGCCGGAGCCGTGCCAGTAGGCTGGGAAGAGTTGGTGTTAATCGTATTCGTGCCGGAGGTAGTACCGTCAAAGGTGGTTCCAGGCGTGTAAATATTCCAATACACCTTGGAGGCTTCCGTCGGCACATAATTAATAGAAGCATACGCGGTGGATTTTTTGTTAAGGCCTGTAACGGTGATATCCGTTAATTTCAAGGGGTCCAACGAAACTTGGCGCGTAACGGCGCGGGAGAAATCAATTCCCGGCCATTCGTCCTGCGTTTTGGCTTGGATAGCCGCAATGTAGTTGCCCGCAGGCAGGAGCATACCGCTGTCGTTGCGGCCGTCCCACGAATCGGACTCTACGATTTGCTTATCGCTTTCCACCCCTTTCATACCTTCGCCCACGCGCGGCTGCCAATCAACCAAGGTGCGGACGATTTGTTTATTGCCAGTAATGGGATCTGCCGTGTTGCTGGCACCATAATTGGTAGCGTCGCTATTGGAAGCATCCAAAATAGCGATACGGACATCCGCATCTTTGCTCAAACGGTAAGCAAAGGTGTACGGCTGGGCCGGCACAGCGGTAATATCCCCCACTACGGTAGGCGTACTGCGCACGGTATGTACGTTGGTTACGTCCACCTGTATCGGGATTTGGTTTTCGCCGGGGTAGGCAATCGTGGAGTTAAATTCAATTTTATCTACGGCAACGTTATCGCCGGGGAAGTCCGTCGCCACGGTGGCGCGGAAGGCAAAGTCCCCGTTGGACTTACCAAATTCGCCAGCAATTTCATACGAGCCGTCCCACGCGGCGCAGAAAGGAATTTCCGTGCCAGAAGGCTGGCCGTCGTTATTAAAAATAATATAGTTGCAGTTCTTATTGGCGCAGTTTCCATCTGTATCTGTGCTTAAAGAATCAGAACATTGCCCCGCAGCAACAGTATTGGTGCCTAAATAATAACAAGTGCTTCCACGTTTTTCATAAAGTGGAGCCGTGCAAGTGTAACCAGAATCAGATCCACCCGGACAACGGTAAGAACCACATTTTGCCGTATTGTTATTCACATCCGGATACAAATCAATAGAGCGGATAGCCGGGGTACCTTCCGTATCTTTAATATTTTTGCCGTTATAGTATTTTACGATATCAAAAGTAATGTTCTGCAACGGGAACGCAATAGAATAAGTAGCCTGCGCCATAGGCCTATTGGTGCAGACAACATTCATACACAAGGACAAACAATGGTTAGGGTACTTATTATTTGCAACCGTAGTATCTGGGTACGGCTGATCATACTCAATCAAAGCAGAACTCACCCACGGATCCGTGCCGTTTTGGTTGGAACCCGGGGCAGGAGTCGTTGTAAAACTGCGGTTGTTGGCGGTAGAAATAACCCCCGTACCCCAGTTACAATAGAGTTGTTGGGCAGATGTTGTTGTCGTTCCCGCGGGGACAGTATCAGCATAATACACCCCCGCGCTTCTTACGTCGGCACGTTGGGCAAACAGCGGCGAGCAAGCCGCGACTAACAACAAAGCCAAAACGGCGCGAAGCACCGTCCGGCCCGATAAAACCCGGAATAAACTTTTGATTCTATTCATTGTGTATGTATCCATTTGGGGACTTAATTCCCGTCTCAAAATTATATTTTTTACAAATCTTTTCCGCGCCGAAAACAATGCGCGCGGAACGGCGGCTGATTATAAAAATAAACAGACGCCGAACCTATACTCTTAAATTTTTGCAACTTTTGGGGCAAATGTCAACTGTTTTTTGCATTTTTCCCCGTCTTATTAGGGAAATACCAACAGCCCCTAATTTAATCAACAGCAAATCCAGTATAAAAACACTTAAAAAATACAGCCTTAAACAACACAATCGGTAGATCCTGAAAACACTGAGGGCTGCACCTTACAAGCCGCCAGTTTCAGGATGACCTCCTTTTTTAATACAGTCGTCATTCCCGAAAGTAGTAGTCGGGAATCTGTTTTTGCTGTTGTTCCCTTAAAAAACGACAGATCCCCGACTAAAACACTCGGGGATGACGGCGTAAAAGAAATTGTCAATAAGGGCCATATTGGAAGGTGTGCCGACGCAGAGCATTCCAGTATCTGATATTTTTCTTTTTTTGTAACAACAGATCCTGGACTACGACTTTCCAGGATGACGGCACAGAAAAGCACAGATGTCCTTATAATCTTACCGCATTTGGGAACCACGGGCATTATCCGCACCGTCGCCCGCTTGCGCCACTTGGTCAGCCACTTCGCGGTACACCGCAAAACTGCCGCGCCCGTTCTGCTTAACCACATACAGGGCTTTGTCGGCCTTTTCCAAAAGGGATTCCGAGGTTTCCCCGTCAAACGGAAAGCAGGAAATGCCTTGGCTGATACTCAAATGCACGGCCTTTCCGTCGGTGTAACGGTCCGGCAGGGTAATGGCGCAAATGCGCTCTTTTAAGCGTTTGGCGATAATTTTGGCTTCCTCGCTGTTGGTACGCGGAAGCATAATAACCATTTCGTCCCCGCCGAAACGGCAAGGCACATCCGTTTGGCGCAGACTGGTGCGAATCACACGGCTGACCTCTTTTAACGCCCAATCGCCGATTTGGTGTCCGTAGCCGTCGTTAATCTGCTTGAACCAGTCAATATCCATAATAATCAGGCACATCGTTAAATCAAAACGTTTGGAGCGGTAAATTTCTTCCGCAAATTTTTCGTTGAAATAGCGGCGCACCGGGAGTTTAGTCAGTTCGTCGTAATTGGAAAGTTCCTGCACGCGTTCAAACAGGCGGGCGTTGTCAATCGTCAGCGCCATTTGCGTAGCAAACTGCTGTAAGGAAATAAAGTCCAAATACCCCACCTTGCGGCGCGACAAAATATTGTCAAACGCCAAAAAACCGACTTTCGTGCGCTGGACTTTAAGCGGAATATAAATCACGCTGCGGGTAGAGCGGTAAGTGGCGGAGGAATCAAACACTTCTTTGAGTAAATTTTGTTCGGCGGGCGGCAAGGAAGCGCCGTCCTGGTGGGTTACCTGGCCGGAAATATCCACCCCCAACACGGACTTAATTTTGTTGCCCTCTCCGTCAGTTAAATACAGGCGGACACGGTCAAAGCGAAAGTATTTTTGCACACCCTTTAAAATAAGTTCCAGGCCGTCGTTTAAACGCAAGGACGAGGCAAAAATAGTAGATAAATCGTTCAGCGCGGTGGAAACATTTAAACGCTGGTTTTTGGCCTGGTCAATTTCCGTATTGCGTAAATTGTGGGAAATTTCCTGTCCCAAGGCCTTGATTAATTCCTTTTCCTCGGGCGTAAAACCGCGGTTTTTGCGGAAGCGCTCCAAGCGCAGTACGCCCACCTTTTCCTGCATAAAACTGTGTACCTCGCCCGCCTTTAATTCCACACTCGGGCGCTGCCATTTTACCAATACATAAATGGCGGGATAACTTAAATCGGTCGTTTCGGCCTCGCCGTTTTGCAGCAGTTGCTTTAAGAAGACGGGTTCGTTTAAAACGGAAATATCCTCCTGCATATCCATACAGTATTCCTTTTTGCACATCATACGCAGGGATAACAGCGCGCGCTCCTGCTGCCAGTCAAAAAAGTACACGCGGTCCAACTTAAACAAGTTGCGCAAGGCGGGCAAGGCGCACTCCAACAGTTCCCGCTTATTTTGGAACGACTGGTTCAACTGTTTGTGAAATTTATAGAGCGTATAAGATTTTTTATCAAACATAACGCTAGGCCTCGTAAATGGACAACAAATATTCTATTTCTTTGGCGGTTAAGTCCAAGTCCCTGTCCAAGGAGGCTTGGCTGAAACGGCCCTCTACAATCTGCGTGGCGCACACGGCCAGCACGCGCTTTAAAATTTCCATAATCGTACCCGTAATGGTGATATTGGGCAAGGTACGCGCAGAGGACAAAATATTGCTGTATGTGCTGAGCCGCTGAGTAGAGGAGAAAATAAATTGCTCAAAGGCGTCTTCAAACGCCGGGAAGGCGTCAATCATAGAAGCGTAATGCAGTTGGATATCCGGGCGGGCGCAGAATTTAATAAATTTTAAGGCGTTCTTTTTTTCCTGCGACTGGGTATTGATAAACAAATTCATCCCGGACAGATAGGAAAAATACATATCGCCCGTCGTCGGCACCGGAAGCGTGCGCACGCGGATACCGCGCCGCGCGTTAAAGGTGCTTACGCCCTGTTTGCGGGAAATCATCATACTGGCCTTGCCGGAAACAACCGTCCCCAACGAGCCGCGCTCGCGCAAAATGGGCATATAGTTTTTAAGGGCCAAATTGATGTAATCGCGGATACCCTCTTTAAACGCTTTCGTACCTACTAGGGTAGTGCCGCGGTCGGCGGATAAGAGGTCCGACCCGCGCCCCCATACGCACGGCAAGGCGTTGCGCATAGAAAGCGAGCCGCGCCAATCGCTGTTTTGCATTGGGTAATAGCCCGGAACATCTTTAAATTGTTCACGCAGGGCTTCGCAGGTGTGCAAAAGCCCGTCCCAAGTGGCCAGGTCCTGCTCGGGCTTGGAGGTTACCAATTTTAAATGGTCGGCCCGGTAGTGCAGCGCGCTTAAATCAAACCACCACGGATAAGAATAAATATCCTTGGTGCCCGGCTGGTAACAATGCGCTTTAAGCGGGACCAAGCAGTTGGCTAAGGATAGCCCGGGGTCCAGTTCCGACAAGTTTTCCGCCACGCCCTCGCGCACCAACAGGGCGGTCCAGTAGTGCGGGATTTGAATCAAATCCGGCACTTCTTCCTCGTGTGTGGGGTGCTTTATGGTAAACATACGCCGCCAAAGCACATTGCGCGTAAAAACGCGTATGGTAACGTCTATGGACGGATTTTCCTTTTTAAAAAGAGAAATAAACGAAGCGTAAACGTCTTTACTTTTATCGCCCGCGTCGGGCATCACCCACAAAATCATTTGGACTCCTTACACTAATCCCAACTGCGTACCTTCATATTGGGGTTAATGTCTATATTCTTTTTAACCGGCTTGCCGGTCTTTTCGGCGTGTTCCAATTTTTTATAAGCGGCCAAGGCAATCATAGCGGCGTTGTCCGAGGACAATTTGCGCTCCACAAAGTGGACCTCTATGCCCGCTTGCTGGGCCTCTTTTTGCATTTTCTCGCGCAGGAGTGAGTTCGCTGCCACCCCGCCGCCCACGGCAATGTGTTTTACCTTATATTTTTTGGCGGCCAACAAGGTTTTGGTTACCAAGGTTTCCACCATTGCTTCTTCAAAACTGGCGCACACATCAGGGATAGAAAAATCTTTATGGTCGCGCAGGTAGTAACTGACCGCGGTTTTGATACCGCTGAACGAAAATTCCCACGTTCCCGGCAACAGCGGGCGCGGAAAATGGATAGCGTCCCGCTTGCCCAAAAGCGCCTGCTTGGATACCTGCGGCCCGCCCGGATAAGCCAGCCCCAACAACTTGGCTACCTTATCAAAGGCTTCGCCCGCGGCGTCGTCGCGCGTTTTACCCAATACTTTATAATCGCCGTAGTTTCTAACGTACCACAGTTCCGTGTGCCCGCCGGACACCACCAACGCCACCAACGGAAATTGCAATTTGTTTTTGGCTTCGTTGCCTTCAAAATCGCACGCAAAAATATGCCCTTCCAAGTGGTTTACTCCTATTATAGGCACTTTTTTGAATTTTGCAAGCGTTTCCGCCGCCACACGCCCCACCATTAAGCCGCCGGGCAGACCGGGGCCGCTGGCAAAGGCAACGTAATCAATCGGCTGGTCCTTTAAGGCCTCGCCAATGACGGTGGCAATTTTGGCGGCGTGGGCGCGGCTGGCTAACTCCGGCACCACTCCGTGGTATTTTTTATGTTCGTCAATTTGGGAATAAATAACGTTAGACAAAATCTCTTTGCCCCCCTTTAAAAGGGCGGCGGAGGTTTCGTCGCAAGTGGATTCAATACCTAAAATCGTAAAATCTTTCTTCATTTAGAGGCTTCCTTTTGTCCGGCTTTTTTATCATCCGTTTTAGCGGTATTTTTTTTGTCCGCCTTTTGGGCTTTGCGCTCTTCGGCCGCCTTTTTGGAAGCGGCTTTGGCATCTTCCAGGCTTACTTTACCCGTCAGAATTTCCACGGCTTTATCCAGCACCGGGTCCGCGACGGTAAACTTCATATCAGGCGTTTTTTGACCGGGCGTATGCACAATATTATTATACTGCATAAACACCTTGGCTTCCTTGTCCGCCGGGAAGATAACTTCCACATCCGGCACAATACCGCCCTCGTCAGCCTTGGATTTATCGCGGTAGTCGCGCTGGATTAAGCGGCCGGACGGGGTGTAATAATGCGCAATCGTCAGGCGCAGGCCCGCCCCGCCGGAAAGCGGCATCACCTGCTGTACGCTGGCTTTGCCAAAGGTCCGCTGTCCCACGATAAACGCGCGGCCGTTGTCTTGCAGGGCACCCGAAACGATTTCGCTCGCGCTGGCGGAACCTTGGTTGACGAGCAACGCCATCGGGATATCCGGGTAATCCGGTTGCGCGGAGGTTTTAAATTCTTGGTAATACTCGGGTTTACGCCCTTGGGTATAGACAATCATTTCATCCGGCGCCAAAAAGAGTTTAGCGATATCCACCGCACCCGTTAATAAACCGCCGGGATTAAAGCGCAAGTCCAGCACGAGAGAGGTCATCCCTTGTTTTTGCAAGTTCTTTAACGCTTTTTTAATGGCTTCGGTGCTGTGGCCCGAAAAGTCCACCAAATACACATACCCGACTTTACCCGGGAGCATACGGGAATAGACCACCTCGGGCACGATTTTTTCGCGCTTAAATTTAAAGTCCGGCAAATTCTTGTATTCGCCTTTATCATCCTTGCGGCTAATGGTAATTTTTACTTTACTGCCCACGGGGCCGCGCATTAATTCCACGGCTTCATCCAAGGGCATATTTTTTACGTCCTTATCGTCCACCGCCACAATGCGGTCGCCCGGCATTACCCCGGCCTTAAAGGCGGGCGTGCCCGGCATAGGCGTCATTACCGTAATAAAACCGTCCACCGCCTGCAAGCGGATACCCAAACCGCCAAAGTCGCCGCGGGTGTCGTTTTTGAGTTCCTTATAATCCTTGGGGTCCAAATATTGCGAAAAATCGTCCAGTTCCCCCACTACGCCCTTGATGGCGCCGGAAACAAGTTTATCCGTATCGGTAACTTCTACATAGTTTTCCTTGACGTATTCCAACACATCTACCAAGGTGCGCAACTGTTTTAAACTGTTATCCGCCGCCGCATACGCGTACGGAAACAGCGTCCCCATAAAAAACAATACTGCCGCCAACACGGCGTAACGACTTAATTTTTTTGATTTCATATCATCCTCTAAATAGTTATTTCAGCCACTCCTGCGGATCCACCGCGGTAGTGCCTTGGCGGATTTCAAAATATACCGCACTCTTGCCCGTGCCGGAGGAGGACTGCGTGTCCTGCCCCGCCGTGCCGATTACGCCCTGCACCGGGAGTTTATCCCCCACCGAGGCGCTGATTTCCTTCAAAAATCCGTAAATGGTAAAGAACCCTTTATTGTGGTCCACAATTACCACATTGCCATACGAGCGGAAGGGCCCGGCGTAAATCACGCTGCCCTCTGCCGCCGTGCGGACAGGTTCGCCCGCCTTGGCGGAAATTTTAATCCCGTCGCGGAAAATCCAAGTATTCAAATCGGCGCGGTATTCCTTGCCGAATTTGCTGATAACCGTTCCCGCCACCGGCCACGGTAACGAGTGGCGCGCGGCATCTATGCGCGGACCTGTGGTGGATTTTTTGACCGGGGTCTTGGAAGCGGCGGCCTTTTTAGCGTCCGCCGCCTTGCGTTTACGCTCAAACGAGGCGAGCAAATTGTTCAGTTCCGCGGCCGATTTATTCAGTTCATTAATTTCCTTGCGCACGGCGTCGGCCTTACGCTGGGTAACGTCCAAATCCTTCTTCTTTTTATTAAACGATTGCGAAATGACGGCCTGTTCCTGCTTGATTTGGGAACTCTGCGCCATTAATTTTTTGTTGCGCTCCTCAAACGAGTGCAAGCGCTCTTTGGCCTCTTTATTTTCTTTTTTAAGTTCAGCGGCAAAGGCGGCCTTGTGCGTAACCATACGGTCCACAAAAATTTCCTGCTCCAAACTGTACCCGCCCGGGCAAGCCGCGCAAGAGGGCGTAAAATAATATTGGGTTAATTCCTCTTGCACCACCCCCTGCCACATCGGCATACTGCGCTCCAACGCGGCGCGTTTATCCTCAATAGACAGCAAATTTTGCTCTACATAGGTAATGTCGGACTCTACTTTATTTTTGCGCTGTTCGGCGCGCGCTTTTTGGTTTTCCAAGGCGGAAATTTCCTGCGAAATCTGCTGCGCCTGTTTGCGGTATTTTTGCAATTCCCGCTCTTTTTCAGCCGCCGCATTTTTTAGTTTTTCCAACTCTTGCTTACGTTTGGCGGCCTCGTCGCAATAGAGCGGCGAGGCAAACACCAACAGAGCCAATAAAACGCTTAAAACTTTTGCCATTTAGATAACGTCCACCCAAAAAGCCCGCAAAAGGCTAATAATAACAACTGCCGCCCAAGCGAAGTAAACTGGCTGACGGCTTCGGCCAAAAAACCCGTAGGATACACGAGCACCGCAAAAAACAGGCAGGAAGCCAGCCCGGCCAAAACGCCGGAAACAGCCCCGCTAAAAAAGTGCGCACGCGGCCCGGCCGACGGATAGGCCTCCACCAAAAACATAAAGGCCAAAAACAACAAGAGCGCAAACACAACAGCCAAATTTAACAGTTTGGCGCACAGCCCCACATAAAAAAGCAGTTGCGCGTGCTGTAAATTGTAATGCGGCGTTAAGAACGGATATTCCGCCGACAAATTATCCGCAAACGGGCGGATATTGTTAATGGCCTTGTAATTTAAATGCAGTTCGTAATACGCAGGCATTTTATTCTTGCCCATTAAAAGCATAGCATCGGCCAGTTGCGGGTTTTGTCGGCGGACGGCTTCCAGCGCGTCCTGCGGGGAAAACAGGCGAACTTCGGCGATGTCCTCTTTTTGGTTTAAGGATTCACCCGTTTCCGCCAGTTTTGCATTGTCCGGCGTACCGTTTACGGTTAAAATCATTTTAAACGAGCGGTTTAACTCCTGATAATAGGTATCCAGCCGCATATTTACAAACACCGCCGTTTGCAACAAAACTGCCACCGCAAACACCAGTAAAAAGAGTCTGCGGTGCAAGTGAAACACGTGTTTGGGGGCTTTAACCGTTTTGGGCTCTTCCAAAAATTCTTCCATAAATTACCACCCTAACGCCGCTTTCATACGCGGCAAAATGTCCGTATTGTGGTACAGGCCGGAAAACTCGCCGGCGTCCTCGCCGTAGGCCACGCTTAACAACGGCAAAGACGAGTGGGACGGCGTAGCCCATACGATACCGCGATCTTCGTCCAACTGTTTAAAAAGACCGTCCAAATCCTCCGGGTTTTTAAAGGCGGAAATATCCACCGGATAACCCATAGCGGCGGTTAATTGCTCCTGCAATAAGGCCGGGGTCCGTTTTTCAGGCGACAGTTTTTTTAACTCCTCCTTTAAATTGTACAAACTGCGCTTTTGGAGTAAAAACTGGTGATACGTTTTAAAGGAAGCGTAGTCCACATTGCCGTCATAGAGCACTTCGCCCTGGGCGGTTTTTTCCATTACTTTTTGCTGCCCCAAGTGGCGGTAGGTAAACGCGCCGAGGCCCGTGTCGTGGTCCGCATTTAAATAGACCAAGGTATCGGGCGTTTTGTCGGCATAAGGCAACACATAGCCCAGTAAGGTATCCAAGTTTTGCATTTCCTTAAACCACGCGCCCGCGTCGTTGCCGTGGGCGGCCCAGTCAATTTTTCCGGCTTCCACCATTAAAATAAAACCGTTGGGGTTTTGGCTCAAAATTTCCACCGCTTTTTGCGTTTGTTCGGTAAGCGTGGGGATTTGCGGGTGCATATACATTTCTACCGTCATCGGCAGAGCCTGCTCGGCAAACAGCCCCAGCACTTTACCAGATTTGATTTTGGCCAGTTCCTTTTTGTTGGTGGCAATATGATAACCTTTCTTTTTAGCCTGTTTTAAAAGTTTTTTATTTTCCCCGGTGGAAAAATATTTAAGGCCGCCGCCCATAATCACTTCCGGGCCGAAATTAATCATTTGGCGGGCAATCTCCATTTTCTGGCGGCGGTTTTGCGTATGGGAGGTAAAAGCCGCTGGGGTGGCGTCGGTAACATATACGTCCGTAACCACGCCGACGGACATCCCTTTTTCGCGTGCCATTTCCAGCAAGGTTTTGGCGGCCGCGCCGTTGTAATCCTCGCCGATTACACCCGGGCGGGAAAGTTGGCCCGTAGCCATTTGCGTAGCCGCGGCGGCGGAATCGGTTACCAAGGTATCATAGGTATTGTTAAAGAACAAGCCCCACGTACCGCCATTTAACATCCGCTCCAAGTTGGAGGTTTTTTCGGGGTAGTCCGGCAAGTTCGCATAGCGGACACCCTCGGTAAAAAAGCCGATAGCCTCCGGGCCCATACCGTCCCCAATTACCCAAATAAGATTCTTTACGTTCCCGGCTAAGGCAGGGACCGACAGCAGTACAAAAACCAAAAGTGCAAATAAAACACGACGCATATTCTTCATTTTATCTCCTAAATCATTGTTTTGCGGTACAAATCCAAATAGGCCTGGGCCGATTTGTCCCACGATAAATCCTGCCGCATTGCATTGCGAACGAGTTTTGTCCACACTGGGCGGTTGTGCTGGTACAGGGCCAGCGCACCCTCCAAGGTGGCGTAAATACCGTTTTCGGTAAAGTTGTTAATAAAGAAGCCCGTGGCCGTATCTTCTTTGCCGGGTTCATAGCCCTTTACGGTATCCACCAGCCCACCCACTTTGGACACGACGGGCAGCGTACCGTATTGCATAGCAATTAACTGCGAAAGCCCGCACGGCTCAAAGCGCGACGGCATTAAGAACAAGTCCGAGCCCGCATAAATGCGGTGGGCCAAATCTTCATCCAAGCGGCCGTTGTAACTGACGGACGTGGGATTATTGCGCGCCAAACTTTGGTACGCCTTTTCCAGCATTGGGTCGCCCATACCCAGCACCACAAACTGTGCGCGATCTTTTAAGCGTTCAATCAAATTGACGGCCACATCCAATCCCTTTTGATAATCCAAGCGCGACACAATGCCAATAAGCGGCTTGTCGGCTTCCTGCGGGAGTTTGCATTGCTGCTGCAAGGCTAATTTGGCGGCCAATTTACCCTTTACCACTTCGCTTACGTCGTAGCCAATGGGCAACACGGGGTCTAATTCCGGGTCCCAGATATCGGTATCAATCCCGTTTACAATACCGCAAAAGTTTTTACTGCGGTAGCGCAAAAGCCCCTCCAATCCAAAACCCATAGCGGGGTCTGTTTGAACTTCGCGCGCGTAGTTGGGGCTGACGGTATTGATGTTATCGGCAAACACGATGCCGCTCTTTAAGAAACTAATTCCCCCGTAATATTCAAATTTATCGGGAGTGTAATCCACCGGGTGGAACCCCGCCTTGCGGAACGAGGAATAGGGATAGTGCCCTTGGTAGGCAATGTTGTGAATCGTATATAAACTGCGGGTGCGGGTGTAGAAGGCGTCCAACTTATACACCGTTTTTAAATAGGCGGGAATTAAGCCCGTCTGCCAGTCGTGGCAATGGATGATATCGGGGCGGAAGCCGATAAACTTACACCCTTCCAGCACCGCGCGGCTAAACAAAATAAAGCGCTCATCGTTGTCGGGGTATTCGCCCATTTTGGTACGGTAGAGTTCGGGGCGGTCAAAATATTTGCGGTTGCCTACAAAAAACACCAACACATTGCCCCAGTTAATATAAGAAAGCGAAACCTGCTCTATTCTATCCCCTATCGGGATTAAATACACGCCGGGAACCACCTTTAAAGAGGACACCCGCACAATATTGCGGTAGTGTGGCAGGAACAAAAGCACCTTGTTGCCCTTGCGCATAGAAAACTGCTGGCAGAGCGCGCCCACCACATCGGCAAGCCCCCCGGTTTTGCAAAACGGAAACGCCTCGCTGGCGGCCAAAACAATATTCATAGTTATTTATCCTCCTGGTTTTCTTGCGCAGGTTGCGCGTCGGCGGGTTTGTTATCCGCCTCTTCCCGCCGGGACTGCAAAGAGGCCAACGCATTATCGGGCGCGGTTACCTGCTCGTTTACCTTTAAGGCGGGGTCCGTGTCCTGCGCGGGCTCCGTTGAAACCACGCCGACGGCTTCCACCGGGGCTTTTTCCTCGGCGGACAAGGCGGCCTGCTTTAAGAGTTCGGGGGCGGCGTCATTGGTAAAAATATCCCCGCGGTTGTAACTGTTGCGCGTAAAGAACGGGTCGGCGGACGACGCGTCCAGCGCCTGCAATTTTTCCTCGCCTTCCAATTCTTCCAGCGGAATAATGGCGGGCTCTTTAAGCGGCGGCAAGGGCTCGCCGAACGGAAGTTCCTCTTGCTTTTCGCGCAAGGTTTTGGAAGCAAACTCCTGTAAGTCGGGCAGTTCGGAAATTTTGTTCAGCCCAAAAATGCGTAAAAATTCATCCGTCGTACCATAGACCATTGGGCGGCCAATGGTATCTTTTTTGCCCACCACGCGCACGAGACCGCGCTCCAACAAGCGTTCCAACGGGCCCGCCACATCCACGCCGCGGATGGCTTCCATTTCCGCGCGGGTAAGCGGTTGCTTGTAGGCGATAATGGCCAAGGTTTCCAACGCGGCGTTGGAAAGTTTGGTCGTCATTTTTTCGTTATACAAGCGTCGCACCCAGCGGCCAAATTCCGGCTTGGTGGACATTTGGAACCCGCCGCCGATTTCCACCACGCGGATAGCGCTTTGGCGTTGGGCGTAGTCTTCTTGGATTTCCAAAATCATCTCGCGCACGCGCCGCGCATCCACACCGTCAATTACGTCTGCGATGCGGGAGGGTTTTATCGGGCGGTCGGTAATAAACAAAAGGGTTTCCACAATCTGCTTAAATTCGCTCGTGGGCACCAGTTCAAAGGGCCGTTCATCCGCCGGCTTTTCGGTCGCGGGCGTTGTTTGCGCCGCGGCTTGAACAGGTGTTACATTTTCTTCGGTTGGCATAAGTCCTCCGGGCGGCTAATTAGCGTCGCCGTGCATAAGGGTTTTAAAATCTTTATCTTTGTTTTCCGGGTTTAAATAAATACGGATTTGCCCCTGTTGCGCATCCTGCCGGGCAATAATTTTTTTAATCTTCATCAGTTCCAGTAACGCCATAAAACAGGTAATCACGCCGCGCTTTTTGGTTTCCCCCACAAAGATATCGTCCAACAGCACCCACTCGTGCTTTTTGAACATATCCACCACCTTTTGCATCTTCATTTCAATCGGGAATTCTTCCACGTTTAAAAGTTCAATGCGTTTGCGCTCGTCTAACCGTTCAAAAGCGCGCTTGACGGCGGACAACAAATCAAACAGTTGTAGGTTAATGATTTTTTCCCCGTCGTCAAAAATGGGAGCGGAGCGGTAGAAATTGTCCTTGTTTTCCTCAAACTTTTGTTCCAAAAATTTGCTGGCTTCCTTGTATTTTTGGTACTCCACCAACTTGGCGATAAGTTCCTTTACGGGGTTGGGGCCCTCGTCCTCGGTCGTCGGCGCCTGCGAGGGCAACAAGGTTTTGGCCTTGATTTGCATCAGCGTACTGGCCATTACCAAAAACTCCCCGGCCACCTCTAAGTTCAGTTCCTTCATTACGTTTAAATAATCCAAGTACTGCTTGGTGATTTCGGCGATGTTAATGTCGCAAATGTCCAAGTTATCTTTTTTAATTAAGTGCAATAACAGGTCCATCGGGCCTTCAAACACATTGATATGCACATTAATCGGCGCAGGGTTAATCATTTACGCTCCGCAAACCTACAAGGTTAAAATTTTGCCTAACAATCCGACGATTATCCGGGTGGGCGGCAGTAAAATAAACTGCACCGCGCCCGTTAAAATAAGGGCGAAAACCACCCACATCCCAAAGCGGCTGAAAAACAGTTCGTACTTAAAGGCCGCCCGCATAGGAAGCAAGGCCGCCACTACGCGCCCGCCGTCCAAGGGCGGAATAGGGATTAAATTAAATACGGCTAAAAATACGTTAATAAACATCCCGTATTGTAAAAATACAAAAACCTGCTCCAAGGTCTGCACGGTAAAATGGTTCTGCGCCAAAAGAAAAATCTTCATAACCAGCACACAGATAAGGGCCAAAAGCAAATTGCACGCCGGGCCTGCCACCGCCACCTTGCCCATATCCTTACGCGGGCGTGGAAAGCGCATCGGGTTTACGGGCACGGGCTTGGCCCAGCCAAACAGCGGAAAATGCAAAAAATAACACACCGCAGGCACCAAAAGCGTGCCGACGGGGTCAATGTGTTTAAGCGGGTTTAAGGTTAGGCGGCCGGAGTGATAGGCGGTGTCATCGCCCATACGGTACGCCACCCAGCCGTGTGCAAATTCGTGCAGGATGATAGATAAAAATAAAATGGGTATAAAGATAATTACTTCCATATATTGTATTCTACTAATTTATACCCGTTCCTGCACGCGCGCCAAAGCAAAAACGCCCTATAAAAAGCGGGTAAAAAATATTATTTGCTGTTTTAGTTTAAATTAGTTATAATAAATTAACCTTAATTAATCATTAAGGTTTCAACTAAAGCAAAGCAACCGAAGGCCGAAACGTGGGCAAAAGCAGCGCACGGCAGACCCTTAGGAACGCAAACCCCCGGTTTAGTCCGGGGGTTTTGAAAATTATGGACAACGCTTAATTATTGGCTACGCAAGTAAGCACTTTACCTGTACCAGAGGCGTTGTTACAAGAGGTTCCACTTGAATATTTATAAGTACCATTTGGGCAACCATTGGGCACGGCTTTTGATATCAAGCACTTATAGGAACAAGATTCACTTCCCAACTTACAATTAGAATTACAAAGGGCATCGTAATCGCTGACAGAGCAAGATTTCATAGAGCCACCAGAATAATATTGTCCATTTTGTTGTCCGCCAATGCGAGTACCCCCCTCCCAGAATAACCAGCGTTCTTGTGTTGAACCAGTCTTGGGTGATTTAACCAAAGAACCTCCCTGAAAAAATTCATAAGTGTGTACACAGCAACGCTCGCCCCCAAAACAAACTGGTTCATAATGGGCTTCCTCAGTCTTGTAGCAATCATTAGGGTCAGCATCTGCTGCCGAACAATCTTTTCTGCCTGCTGTTAAATTTCCAGAGTCGGGCGAATAATGACAATTAACCAAGACCCCCACATCAATAACTTTGGCCTTAAAAGTGCCCAAGCAAACCCCGTTTTTAAGTACCATATTGCTAGGGCAGATACACTCGCAGGAAGAACTATCCCAAGTACCTTGACTATTCACACAAGCAGACTCGCCGGAATTGTCGCACCCGGCCGTTTTGCTTTTGAGTAAAAACGAGGTATAAGTTTTGCCATTTGTCTTTTTATTCCCGGAAGCGTCATAATCACTCGCGTATTGGTTATCCCACCACAGTTCTTCCCCAAGGTTCGCCGAGTTCTGCGCACTTTTGTTAATTTTGGCGGTAC